>ERZ1034723.1-NODE-1-length-240570-cov-15.936923_pt1 | contig 240570 bp, 241 predicted proteins | sample MGYA00520637_ERZ1034723 | MGnify/ENA primary metagenome ERZ1034723 (study PRJEB33766, sample SAMN09781719) | gut metagenome | biome: gut microbiome | host: Homo sapiens | place: Madagascar | study: EMG produced TPA metagenomics assembly of the PRJNA485056 data set... | reverse complement strand
GAATAACGAATACCAAATATAATTCGTTACCCCAACATTTATTTTAGAACCTTTTGAATAAAGTTGTGGAAGGTTTTTTGTTGCAAAAGTATAGAATATCCAAGACAATGTGTTGACAAAACGGTCTAACGATGGTAGACTACAAATAGAAAGTCTAATGGCATTAGACCGAAGGAGGGAAGCATACGATGGAAGAATTGAGACTTGGTGTAGTGGAATCCCAATTTGCGGATATTATATGGAATGAGGAGCCTGTTTCATCCGGTGAACTGGTCAAAGTGTGCGAAAAGGAGCTGGGGTGGAAGAAATCCACAACGTACACCATGTTAAAACGTCTGTGTGAGCGTGGCATTTTTCAGAATGAGAAGGGGACCGTTACAGCACTCATGACGAAAGCGGAGTTTTCCGCAGCACAGAGCGAGAAATTTGTGGAGGATACGTTTGAGGGATCGCTCCCGGCATTTTTCGCGGCATTTACGACAAGAAAGAAACTGAGTAAGCAAGAGATCGAGGAGATCCGACAGATGATCGATTCTTATGGAGAGGAGCAGTGACGATGGAGGGAATCTTTGTAAAGCTACTGAATATGAGCATTTCAGCATCGGTTTTAATTCTGATCGCGGTACTTCTTCGGGGATTGCTGCGAAGATCACCGAAGTGGATACACTGTCTGTTATGGGGGCTGGTTGCGGTAAGACTGGTCTGTCCGTTTTCGATTGAGAGTAGGTTTAGTCTGGCACCGCAGATGAATTTTGTTGAGGTGAAGCTTGGAATGCAGGGGGAAGATGGACGGTATTTGAACTTTGCTACTGGCGCGAACAAGGCATTGAATGATAACTTGGACGATGCACAGAACCGAAATCTTGCGCATGGAGGAAATGCAGATGGTCAGAATACTTGGAAGAAAGCTGGAAATACGATCGACAGCGATGCGAATGAAGCATCGCTAAGTGCAGCGGCAAAGAGAATAAACAACGACTCATCCGAATGGAAATATATGGGGATTCTCAGTTGGACATGGTTTGTCGGTGTTGTCCTGCTGCTGGGATATGCGGCGATCAGTTATCTGCGTTTCCGAAAGAAAGTGCAGGCATCCGTTCGGCTTCGGGACGGCATCTATGTGTGTGACAATATCCGCACGCCTTTTATTCTGGGAGTGATCCGGCCTGGGATCTATCTTCCGTCCGATATGGATGAAGTACAGACGGACAATGTCATTGCACACGAGAGAGCGCATCTGAGCCGGTTGGATCAGGTGTGGAAACCGCTTGGTTATTGTCTGCTTGCGGTATACTGGTTCAATCCGCTTTGCTGGCTTGCCTACGTTTTATTCTGTCGTGATATGGAACTTGCGTGTGATGAGAAAGTCATCCGAGATATGGATACCGAAGACAAAAAGGTTTACTCGCGCGTGCTGCTTTCGTTCAGCGATCCATCGCATCGGATTACTGCCGGTCCACTGGCGTTCGGCGAAATCGGAGTAAAGAAGAGGATTCAGTCGGTTCTGAATTATCGAAAGCCGGCATTCTGGATGGTTGGGCTTGCAATCCTTGCGCTTGTTGTGACATCGCTATGTTTTCTGACAAATCCGAAGGCGGCAAATGATCCTGCACAAACGATGGGAACCGCAGAATATCAGCTGCCCGATGGATTGGAGGCTGAGAGTGCCGATGATCTCACGATTTTTACACCGAATGCATATAAAGTCGGTTCGGAGGCAAGCTGTGCGGATGATAGGATTTCCGCGGGATATATTCAGAAATTCAATACGACCGATGATTGGGGCACGATGAAAGATGGGAAGATTGAACAGGTATACTCCGATAATCATTCTACAGTAGAAGATTACGGATCGATCGATGGCTTGTGTGCTCCGGGGTATCTGGTGAAAGTCGATTATGATCTGTATTCGGCAGCTGCATTGGAAAAAGAAAAAAGCAAAGGAACGGATATATCGGAGATTGATACGACGGGACAGTATTGGGTGCTTTATTTGGTGAGAGAAAATGAAGAAACAGGATATATTCTGGCGTTGAATACTAAGAACTACACGAAAGAAGATATGCTCGCGTGGGCGCAGAGTTTTCAATTTTAGAGAATTGATGGCAGGCAGGTTGAAAGACCTGCCTGTGTTTATTATGTAAATAAAAATTGACAAAAATGCATATAATGTATAATATTATTGACATAAGGAGAATGATTATGCCGAAGAAATCAATTATATTATTACCGGAAACAATGAAAATATTAGAGCAGATGGGGGCTCAGATCAAATATGCAAGATTACGAAGGAAATTGTCTGCTGAGTTAGTGGCAGAGAGAGCAGGAATCAGCAGAGCCACTTTGGTATCCATCGAAAAAGGAGCATCATCTGTGGCAATTGGTTGTTATGCGGCTGTATTACATGCACTCAATTATATGGATAAAGATTTGCTTCTTGTTGCAAAGGATGATGAGCTGGGACGCAAACTGCAGGATTTAAATTTGCCTGTGAGAAAACGGGCGTCGAAGAAGGGATAGCACAATATGGAAAATGAAATGAAAATATATGTGTTTGCGGATTCGTGTTCGGATCGATGGGGATAGCGTTTTATAACAAATTTGCGAATAATCGGGATGCTGTTGATCGCAATCTCATGTGAAAAATAGAAAAATACTTGACGCTCACCCTGGTTCATCCTTTATAGTTCAGGCAAAAGGAGGATCAGGGTGATGTTGCGTAAAAAGCAGATTGCATCCTATATCGATGCAAATTTTGGAAAATCGCCGCTTGATGGCGGCATGTATTACGATGGAACCGGTATTAAATGATATGGGAAGATTCGGGGTGTTTGCAGATTTTCGTGTTAAAATTGCGGTCCGGATGGTGTGGTTTCTTTATCTGCTCGCATTTCCGGTAGTGGAGATCGGATTGACGTGTGCCGGTGTCTGTGAATGGAGTGCTGCGAGGGTAATTTTCTTTGGCTTTTGGCTGGCGATGCTGATCAGCACATTTGTGGAATATAGGAAAGAGAAAGGATGAAAGAATTTTGAACTTTTCTATTTTTTTCAAAATGATTGCGACAAAACATAGTAAAAATCGTACATAATATATAGGAAGGAAGAGTGGTGAAGTGGAAAGGGGAAAAATATGAATGATATTGATGATTCGCTTGTGGAAGAAGCAATTGAGTATGAAGTACACAATAATAAAAAACAATTTCACAAATGGAAAATAGTTAAAGGGGCGGTTGCGTGTTTTGTGATTGTCCTTGTTTTTACCTTAATTGGAATTAATTCTAAAGTGGCATCAAATTATGGGTTATTTCCGGGACATTTTCATTACGGAGATCAGATTTATGAGTTTCATGGAGAGGTGAAATATTCTCTTCCGAAAGATTTTCGGTATGTGGGTGAGGTAAGAAAGACGGAACAAGATGCTGAACAGAAAGATCCAGAGGATTTTGTGGGAAATATAGATGGATATGTATATATGAGTGATCAGGATTCTTCTATGGCATATTTTAGATGGAGAAATTGGGATGAAGCAACAGATGGGAAGGAGCCATATTTGGTTTTATATGTATTAGAGGATAAATGATATGTTGCATCGTGTGTATTTTGGCAGTTCCACCCATGGTGCAGGCGGCAGATCATGCGAATGAAAAACGATGGTGCCGATCCCGTAAAATATGTGATAGAATAGCGTTATACAAAGACAGTGGGGGATATTAGAATGACAAAACGATTGATAGATTGTAGTGCGCGCGAGCTTGCGGCATACAATAAGGAACAGAAACTTGAGGCAATCGCCGGGAGCGAGGGACGTGTGATGGCGGCGGAGACGATCGGAACGGTGACACCGATGCTCGTAAATATTACGAACGCAGAGTTTGTGGCATCGCTGGGTGCGGATCTGATCATGCTCAACATTTTTGATGTGGATCATCCGGTGATCGGAGGGCTTCCGGAGGTTGATCCGGCGGATGCGATTCGTGAGGTGAAGCGTCTGACCGGAAGAATGGTTGCCATCAATCTGGAGCCGGCGGCAATCTCCGAAGATACCGAAAAGGATCCGGTGTGGAGTCTGACCGAGGGACGCCGCGCGACGGTGGAGAATGCGAAGAAAGCGGCAGACATGGGTGTTGATATGATCATTTTGACCGGAAATCCGGGAATTGGCGTGAGTAACCATGCGATCGTGCATGCACTTAACGAGTTAAAGGCAGCGGTGGGGGATCGCGTGATCCTGACTGCCGGGAAAATGCATGCAGCCGGAGTGATATCCGAGGGCGGTGAAAACATTCTGACGGAAAATGATGTGGACGCATTTATCGATGCGGGTGCAGATATCCTGTTGCTTCCGGCACCGGGAACCGTTCCGGGGATTACGATGGAATATGCGCATAAGCTGATCGCGCGTGCACATTCCAAAGGCGCACTTGCCATGACAACGATCGGAACCTCACAGGAAGGCGCGGATGAGGCGACGATCCGCGAGATCGCGCTCATGTGCAAGATGGCAGGAGCCGATATCCATCATATTGGTGACAGCGGCTACATGGGTATGGCGATTCCGGATAACATCACTGCATATAGTATTGCGATCCGCGGAAAACGCCACACTTACCGGAGGATGGCGATGTCGCTGCTCCGCTAGCTACGCTGAGGATTTTTGGCATGTGCTATCGGGAAAATAGGCAAGTAATATGGTTTAGTTAATTTAAAAACGCTATACTAGTATATCTGTGCATAAACAAAGGATTCGGGTGCATCAGCATCCGAATCCTTTGTTGCGTTCCGGTTTATTCGTTTATGTTGTTCTCGCGCATGTATACTCCGATTTTTTTGTCACATGCCAGAATATGGTTGGTCAGCCAGCTGAGCAGAAAATCAATCAATTCAAGCAGATAGTCCTGCTGGTTGTCATCCAGACTCTCAAGCTCAGACAGATCAATCTCGACAAGACGTGCCACAAACGCAGAATGTGCGCGTTTCTGTGCTGCAATCTCCGGATAATGGATGCGTTCCATTAAAGCCTCCTCATCACCAAAATGAAACTCGGTGTATTCGCGAAGCTCCGTGAGAAGCCGCATGATCTCGTCATATTTGTCATGCAGAAGTTCTTCATGGATGAGATCGTTTGTATCGTGGATAATTTCAAATAGGCGTTTATGCTCATTATCAACCAGATCGATTCCGGTCTTGAATGCATCTGTGAAAGCAAACGGATCATTTGTCTTGGCTTCGACAGGTGGCATTTTGCCAATCATCATATCGCTGCACAAAATATGGTTTAAAAGCCAATGTCCCAGATAATTCAAAAGCTCATGGAGAGAAGCACGCGCAGCATCTTCGGAAGCTGTATCTAATGCAAAGGAATTTACCTTTGTCGTGAAAGCAGCGTGCTGGGATTTCTGAAGCGAAAGCTCAGGATCGCTCGTGCGCTCCATGTAGGCTTCTTCATGTGCAAAATGCGTTGCCGCATAATCTTTGAGTCCTGCCACAAGATTGTTCGCGATCGGCGTGACATCGTCCGTCTCATTTGCCAACGCAATCGCTTCGTTGATCATCTGGAATAAGCGGCGGTGCTCCGCATCAATTTCATCAATATGGGTCAGACAGTCGTCTGTAAATTCGTATTTCATCATAAGTATCCTCCAAATACATTTATGTACGCTCGAAATTTTTGTTTGGGAGATTCTAGCATAGCATATTTTAACTGTAACAGTTATCTCATTATAACATAAAATATCAATACAGGGGATAAATTCTATGGTAAAATGGTTTATAATTTTGATCGTAAAAGGGTACTTGAAAATCCAAGTACCCTCATGTATAATCTACTTAGGAAGTGAATCGGATATGACTCCGATTTGCCCTCGGTAAATACTTATTTTGAAATAGCATCTACTTTTGGTCGAGTGGGATGCTATTTCTTTTTGCCAATATGATTGTCTATGTAAGACAGCGCCGCAAAGATTACAAGCAACAATGTTAAAACTTTGAAAAGAGATGATTAGATGAAACACACGATTGATCCGGTATACAATGAACAATCACAGATTTTAATCCTTGGCAGCTTCCCGTCCGTGAAGTCACGCGAGCAGCAGTTTTTCTACGGGCACAAGCAGAATCGATTCTGGAAAGTGCTTGCGGGCGTACTTGGATGCGATGTTCCGCAGTCGGTCGAGGAGAAGAAAGCGATGCTGCTTTCGCATCATATCGCGGTATGGGATGTGATCCAAAGCTGTGAGATCGAGGGCTCATCGGACGCGAGTATCCGTGATGTTGTGCCGAATGATCTCGCACGCATTTTAAATACCGCTGATATCCGGGCTATCTACACAAACGGTGGCAAAGCCCATGAACTGTACGGTAAATATATTGAGCCGGTAAACAAAATTGCAGCACACAAGCTGCCCTCGACCAGTCCTGCCAATGCAGGGTATTCGCTGGAACGGCTGCTTGCAGCATGGTCTGTAATCCGGGAAAATTTATGACAAAAAAAGTCCGTCGTGGGAATTATCTACGGCGGATTTATATTTGAATCGCTTTCGCGAATTATTTTTAGTCGGAACTGACAGCACCCCAACCCCCATCGGCTAAAACACAACAGCTCCTTTTGATGGTTCTATCATAGCAATGGAATGTGAACGGGTTGTGACAAGGTGCTGAAGACTTTCTAAAAAATGGAAACAAATTCTAAACAAATTCCAAATAAAAGCACAGAATTGTGATAATTGTGCTTCACATTGTGTGGTAAGATGTAGAAAAGAAACGGGGAAGGGTTGTGGAAATAAGATGGGGAGAATACTGATCGTGGAAGATGACTGGGAATTGAACCGTGGAATTGCCTGGCAGCTGGAAAAGGCGCACTATGAGACATGCGTAGCATATTCTGTGGAGGAGGCGAAGCGGATACTTTGCGAGGAATCAGTGCATCTTGTATTGCTGGATGTCAACCTGCCGGATGGAGATGGTTTCGCGGTGCTGGAATGGATGAATCGGGAGAAGAAAGCGTATCCCGTCGTGTTCCTGACAGCGCGGGACCTGGAAGAAGATGCGTTAAAAGGGTATGAACTTGGTGCGGTGGATTATGTGACGAAGCCTTTTTCCATCAAAATATTGTTAAAGAAGATTGCTGTCATCTTAAGACAGACATCCAATAGTGAGACGCAGGATTATGAGGACGGCTATCTGACGGTTTCGCTGGCGCAAGGGAAGGTAAGAATCCGACAACAGTTGTGTGCTGTCACACCGACGGAGTTCTGCATTCTGTCTGCGTTTCTGCATGCAAGAAAGCAGCTCCTGACGTATGATATGCTTCTGGACGCGTTGTGGGAGAATGGTAATCAGATCGTGGACAAGCATGCGCTTGCAGTCAATATCGGGCGGCTGCGCAGCAAGATTGAGGATGCGGAACACAAATATATTGCGAATGTTTATGGGATGGGATATCAATGGATTGGAAATGGATGATCATATTTGTGATGACGGTTGTCGCCTTTGTTATGGGGATGCGTTATCGCAGGTTGCGAAGAGAAGTAGATCAATTTGCAGCAGAGATGGAACAAAGTCTGGATGCGGTGATAGCGGGACATGCTGAAGTGGAAGTGCTTGAGGATTCACTTTTTGCGAAGCTGCAGGAGAAGCTTTTGCGCACAAATCATATTTTTGCGCTGCGTGAGCAGAAGAATAAAAAGGAGCGGGAACAGCTACAAAGCCTGATTTCTGACATCTCGCACCAAAGCCGCATACCGATCGCGAACCAGAGAATCTATCTGGATCTATTGGCGGAGGAAGTGCAGTCTGAGGAGGGCAGGCAGGCGCTTCGCAGTCTGGAACATCAGACGGAGAGGCTGCAGTTTTTGATGGAAAGTATGATCAAGCTGTCTCGGATGGAGAGCGGCATGATACAGATTAAGAAAATGTCACAGGATCTGATGGAGACGATCCGGAAAGCAGTGGCGGGAAATGTGGTGGCAGCCGCAAAGAAAAAGCAGCGGATTTCTGTGGATGGACCGGCACAGCTTGTCACCATGCATGATGCCAGGTGGACAATGGAGGCGATTGGAAACGTCTTAGAGAATGCTGTCAAATATACCGATGAGGGAGGCAGGATCAATGTGACCGTGCGCAGGCAGGAGATGTTTACCGTGATTGAGATTACGGATAACGGAAGAGGGATTGCACCGGAGAGGCAGGCACAGATTTTCGGGCGTTTTTACAGAGAACCGGAAGTGCACGAGCAGCCGGGCATCGGAATCGGACTGTATCTTACCCGAAAAATCATAGAAGCGCAGGACGGCTATGTGGATGTTGTATCGCAACCGGATGAGGGGGCAACGTTCCGGCTGCATCTGCAGAATGCAAATGTCACAGAACTGTGATCGCTGCTGTGACTGGTTTGTGATCATTGATCGTTATGTTAAATATAAACATAAGAGATCAAGGAGGAAGAACAGTGGAAAACTGGATGGTAGAAACGCGGGCATTAAAAAAATATTACAAGCTCGGTGACAATACGGTGAAGGCGCTCGATGATATCAATTTCCGTGTACGAGAGCAGGAATTTGTTGCAATCATCGGCAAATCGGGAAGTGGTAAAAGCACACTTTTACATATGCTTGGAGGACTTGATGTGCCGACAAGCGGAGAGGTCTGTATCGCAGGCAGGAATATTGCCGGGATGAACCGGGAGGAACTGACAATTTTTCGGCGGAGAAAGGTGGGATTCATTTTTCAAAGCTACAATCTTGTGCAGGATCTGAATGTGTATGAGAATATCGTTCTTCCAGTCAAATTGGATGGCAAGCGTGTGGATCGTGATTTTGTGGAAGAGATTATACAATTATTGCAGCTTGAAGATAAGAAAGCGGCACTTCCCGGCACATTGTCCGGCGGTCAGCAGCAGCGTGTTGCGATCGCGCGGGCGCTTGCGGCAAAGCCTCAAATCATACTTGCGGATGAACCGACCGGGAATCTGGATTCGATGACGAGCCATGAGGTGATGGGACTGCTCAAGGTTGTGGCGAAACGATATGCGCAGACGATCATTCTGATTACACACGATCAGGACATTGCACAGATGGCGGATCGCATTGTGCGGATCGAGGATGGTCGCATCATATCCGGCAATATAGATCAGGAAGCGGGTGATCGTGATGCTGACTAATAATAATCAGGCGGTCATAAAGAATCTTGCCAGGGCATCGCTAAAGCACAACCGCCGAAGGTATCTGGTGATTTTTCTGGCAATTCTGTTATCGGCATTCATGCTTTTTTCCGTGCTGACGGTTGGGGTAACCTATTTTAAGATGTGGAAAATCCAGAATCTCAGGTTAAACGGAGCCGAGTTTGATGCCATCATGTATGGAGCTACGGACGAGCAGATGGAGAAGCTGAGAGACAACGCAGACATTACGGAGGTCGGTGTGCTTGCAATCGCAGGATTTATCGATGGTTCCGAGAAGAATGATATGGCGGACACGTCGCTTGCGTGGGTGGATGACACGTTTTGGGACAAAATGCAGGCTCCGGCAAGGAAATATGTGAAGGGACGTTATCCGACCAAAAAGAATGAGGTGATGGTCACCCCAAAGGCACTCAAAGAATGCGGGCTCGGCGATTATGGAATCGGTGATTCGTTCCGGGTGAAGTGGACGAATCCGCAGGGCGTGCAGCAGGATCTGGATTTTACGATATGTGGCATCTGGGACGGGTACGGAACGAAGAATACATTCTACGTATCCAAGGCGTTTTATGATGCATCCGGCTGGAGCATAGACAGCGTCAGCTCCGGGCGCATTATGATGAATTTCAGACAAAAGATTATGACTACTGAGCAACAGAATACGTTTATCACGTCGATGAATCTCTCCAAAAGGCAGAGAATTTTCTTTATGACGGAGCTTGGAAATTCGGTTCCGCTTTATCTAGGGCTTCTGGCGTTGCTCCTCGTCACCTGTGTGTGCGCGTACCTGTTGATTTATAACATCATGTATTTGTCGGTCACTGGAAATATCCGCTACTATGGTCTGCTGCAGACGGTCGGAATGACGGGACGGCAGATCTACCGACTGATCTATCGTCAGATGTTGATCGTGGGCGTGAGCGGAATGGTTCTTGGAATCGCAGGTGGATGCAGCATCTCGTTTTTTGTGATTCCGTCACTTGTGAAAGCGTTTGGGATCCGGGATCAGGTGCAGGTGGTATTTCATCCGGCAATCTTTGTGCTGACGGTGCTTCTTGTTGCGGCAACGATCTATATCGGAAGCCGGAAACCGGCAAAGATTGCAGTCACAGTCTCGCCGATTGAGGCGAATCGTTATTCGACAGAAATAATGCCTCACGGAAAAACACATCTCACTCGTGAGAAGGGAAATGTGATAGGACATATGGGCGCACGGAAAGTGTTTGCGGAGAAGAAGAAAACACTTATCAGCATTCTCTCGCTTGCGGTGGGGCTGTCCGTGTTTGTGTGCGTGATCACGCTGCTTCGAAGTCAGGGACCGCGCACGATCGTATCGAGTGCATGGAACGATGATATGGAGATCAGCAATCGCCTTTTGTCAAAGGACGGTGCGAAGTGGAAAGAGGTCATGGACGATGTTTTCTTGCAAAAGATTGCCAATACGGACGGTGTGCAGGAGGTACATACGGTCACGACGGCACAGGCGATGATTCCGTGGGAGCCGGAGTTTGCAGATAAGTGGATGCGTGAGTTTTATGAGATGTGGATGGAGATTTCCTATGAGGATGAGAAGAAGGAATACCAGGAGCATCCGGAGAATTTCGGAACGGTTCTGGTCGGAATCGACGAGAAAAATTTTGAGATTTTAAATGAATCACTGGAGCAGCCGATTGATGCAAAAGCGTTTCAGCAGGGCAAAAACTGCGTGATCTACCGGAATGGTCTGTCGTTTGAGGATCGGGAGCTGGTGGGAAAAACGTTGCATGCGGCGGAACTTGGAAATGAGGATCATGCTTTTTCCTTTGAGATTGCAGGTGTTACGGACGATTCTACGATGACCGGACCAATCGCAGGGTATCCGCCGACGATCATTATCAGTCAGGATGCGCTTGCGGCATTGCATCTGGATACTTATACCTATAAAGCCTGCGTGTATTATGACAGGGCATATGATGTGGCAACGCAGAGGCGTGTGGAACAGATCGTTGCGGATTCGAAGGATGCCAAGTGCTTGAAGATGGAGTCCAAGATCGAATCAATGAAGGAACTGAAAGCGGCGCAGGGAAATATGACCGGTGTCGGAATAGGAATTTCGCTGATTCTCGCCATCATTGGTGTCATGAATTATATCAATACGATCATCGGTAATATTGCAAACCGCAGGAAGGAGCTTGCCATCCTAGAGAGCATCGGAATGACGCGAAAGCAGATGAATCATATGCTCATGAGGGAGGGAAGTATTTATGCATTTGGTGCAATCCTCGTTACCATTGTGGTCGGGCTGCCGGTTACGTGGGGACTGTATCAATCCATGAACTATATGAATGTGCCGTTTTTCCTCCCGATAGGTCCAATCTGTGTGGTTGTTCTGGCACTTTTGGTTATCTGTGTCGGTGCACCGCTTATTTTACTGAACGTGCTGTGTAAGAAGGGAAGTGTGGTCGAGCGCATTCGCCAGAGTGATGAGTAGAAGTTTTCCAACATGCAACCAATCCGATCCCGTTGTCGTGTATATAAGTGAAGGCAATAAAGAATGTAGCTACAAGAGGGATAAAGATGGAAGATCACGAAATTATCAACTTATATTACGACCGGGCGCAACAGGCGATCACCGAGACGAGCAGCAAATACAATGCGTACTGTATGCACATCGCGCGTGCCATCCTTGGGGACGAGGAGGATGCCAAGGAGTGTGTCAACGACACATGGCTGAAAGCGTGGAACACGATTCCGCCACAGCGGCCGCAGCATCTCGCCGTATATCTCGGCAGAATCACGCGTAACGCATCGATCGATCGTATGCGCACGCGGACGAGAAAGCAGCGCGGGGGACATGAGACAGAACTGGTACTCGAGGAACTGCAGGATTGTATTGCGCACTCTACAAATGTGGAGCGCGAGATCGAGGGACGTGAATTGACGGCAGCGATCAATGCGTTTCTTAAAACACTTTCCGCTTTTGACCGGAATGTGTTCGTCTGCAGGTACTGGTATCTGGATCCGGTGCGCGACATCGCGAAAGCGGCGTATGCCAGTGAAAGCAGGATCAAATCCATCTTGTTCCGCCTCAGAAAGAAATTAAGAGTGTATTTAGAAGAGGAGGGATTATTATGATGGACGAGAAGAAATTGTTCGATGTGATGTCCGACATTGATGAGAACTACATTCAGGATGCGAAGAACTTTCGGGAGCACAAAGTCGTCCGCGGGCGTTTTGCGGCAAAAAGCGTAGCAGCCGCAGCTATCGTTGTGCTTTTGGCAGGAACAACGGTGTACGGGGCAACCGTGCTCGTGAAGCAGCTTCATATGAAAGGATATACGAGTGTTGAGAATCTTGCAAAGGACCATGACATCAAGCCCTGGCAGTCCGATATCGGATATCAGGATGCCGACTTTAATGAAGATGGATTCAAGGATCTTACACCGAAGGCTTTTATCGATATTCTTACCGATGCCGATTCAAATCAGGCGTATACGATCGAGCGGGGCAAAGCGACCGATAAGTGGAATCGTAAACTGATCGAGACAGACGTGGATGACGAGTTCCAATATTTTGAAGCCTATGATTACGATCACCTGAGTGATGCTTTGGCGGATTGGAACATTCCGCTGGATGTCAGTTATATCGAGGAGAAGTATTCGCACCTTGCCGGAGAGTACGGCTGCGACTTCTACTATGCGGATGACAGCAAAAAAGATTGCCTGCAGTCACGCTTTTTCTCAGGATTTTGCGATGCGGATGAGAATTTTGTGAGCGTTGCGCTGATATCAGATCAGACTTCGCCGAACGAAGATCCATATGAGCTTTATTCCGGCAATATTAACATCAGTTACTATACGACGAAGGACGGCGTGGAAGTCTACATGACAAGCAGGAAGGGAAAAAGTGGTAAGATTTACACGACTGCGGATGTCTACACCGAACATGAGCAACTGACAATCGGAATGTACGGTAACTTTGCGGCGGATGAAGCCACGAAGATTCTTGACAGTCTCAATATCGCGGAAGGATTGCATATCGATACGACAAAGTAAATGCGGATACGTGTTTGACGCACGTCAAATAATGGGATTATAACATAAAATATCAATACAGAGTATTCGCTGGAACGGCTGCTTGTGGCATGGTCTGTAATCCAGGAAAATTTATAACATAAAAAAGTCCGTCGTGGGAATTACCTACGGCGGATTTATATTTGAGTTCGCTTTTTACGTTATAGAATAATATTTGACGTGCGTCAAATATTGGGATAATATATAGGAAAAGACTTGACGTGCGTCAAATAGAGAAAGGAGAGAACCGCCGCATGAAACATAATATTGTGATGGAAACGCAGGATCTCACATATTTGAAATGGTCCCATATTCGAAGTTCGAGTGGCACCGCCGGAACTTTTTTGAAATCGGAATCGGATCGGGGTATCATTTTTGAAGGTCTGGAAACACTTTTATCGGATGTTTTTATGGATAAGATTTGGAATATGATTTATGAGAGGTATCAGGTATATGAAAATCTATGAAATCATAGATGAAGAGAATGCAATGTCTGCGGGAGTTCTGCTCTATTATGAGAAAGAGAAAACCTGCATCGCAGAGTTGCCGGAATATCTGGATGAGTGGACGGCGCCGTTTCTTTTTTCGGTTTATGTCAAAAAGCATATTTTCACGATTCCGCGTGACATCAGTTTCTTATGGGTGAAGGAGCGGGTGATTCCAAGTGGCAGACAAAACATCGATGCAATTTTAAAAAATCATCACATGAAATCCTATGATGAGATGAAATTTCTTGAAATATCAGAAGGAAGATGTTCGCAGGACAGTCTCTACATCAGGAAAATCGATCGTCTTCCGGATTATGTGGTTGAGCGGCAGAAACACAATCTGGTAGAGTGTGTGCCAATGGATGAGCATGCACTGCTTTGCTTTTTTGCAGATCAGACAGTTCGAAAGATGGAACTTGCAAAATTGACCGGTGTGGAGGACGTTAAGAAAATTCTTAAGCATGAAGCGGTGTACCAATCCGCCAAAATCGGAGCCGGTGGATATTATGTCACTTTCAATGATTCCATCGATATACCTGCAGGGACTTTGTATGAAGCAGGTGTTGTCATTCCGTTAAAACTAAAGGATTTCAAAGCGTTTGTACGTAAAAATGTGCTGGATACAACGGAAAGCAGTAACCTGTTGGAATGTACGCGACAAAATATCTCATACCTGGTCAACCAGGAGCAGTTGGAACCGATTAAGGAGGAAGTGCGAGGAAATTTATACCTTAAGGGAGAGGTATTGAGCACGAGGTGGTAGTTTATAGAAAAGTATACAAAAATGGAAAATTATGGAACGTTGTATCCGTGCAATGATTGTCAATATTTAGGAGAGTTTTGCTGCCCTTGTCCTGCACAAAAACCAACAGGAGTTATTAGTTTATGCAAACGAATGAAGGAGAAAATTGAAAATGTATCGAATTTGTAAGCCAATGAGAGTGGCTCCTAAAGAAGAAAATATGTTTATGGTATCGTTTCCCGCCTTAGACATTAAGGTTGAAATAAATCAGAATGTTTTGGATTTACTTTCTTTTTTGATTCGGCAAAAAGCATTTGATGATTCGGTTGTAAACATATATTTGAAGGATAATAATATATCTAATCAGCGAGAGTATGACATATTGATTGAGCAAATGAAGGAAATTGGTATAATTAAATCGGAGTAGTGTATTTGGATGGCATCGACAAAATACTGGCAATTAGTAAAATTATTTCGCAATTACAGAAAGCGGCAGGTGGCGCTGTTCGTGGTCTGCGTGATCGCAGTTCTTTTGAACTTATATTTTGTGTATCAGATACAGGAATTTGTGGATGTGATTACGGCGGGGGCAACGCTTGCGACGATCTTGAAATCCTTCGTGCGAATTCTGGCAATCGGAATTGTGGCGCTGCTCATGGGAATTGTTCAGAATCGCATGTGGCATACGTTTCGGTATATGCTGAAGAACCAGATGCAGACCATGATGTACCGAAAGCTTCTTATGAAGAAAGCAATCTTTTATGACGAGCACACAACCGGAGAAATCGTATCGGCAGTTATGAACGATGGATTGTTGATTGCGGAAACTGCCGGAATCAGTATTTTAATGTTTTTTCTGAACAGTATGCAGATCATCGTGATTCTCGGAGTGCTCATCTGGAAAAACGCGTTAATGGGTGGAATCGCGCTGGTGATCGGCGTTGTCTATTTTGTTCTAGTAAACCGGATCAATGGTTCGATGCGTGATACCTATAAGGACTATTCGCAGAATGTCGCAGAGGTAAACCAACATCTGACCGAGGATGTGAAGGCTGTATTGGAGATCAAGACACTCAACGAAAAAGCATTCTTTATGAAACGGTTTCATGAGCATGTATGGGGCAGACAGTTCGATTCAGCGAAGCGCCTGGTCCGGCTTGATGTTCTTGCATACGGTGTCAATAACTTCATTTCGGTTATTTTCCCGGTGATCATGGTGCTGCTCGGCGGCATCTTTCTGTGGCGCGGCATGATTACGATCGGTACAGTCCTGTTATTCTATACATATTCGCAGAAATTGATCGAGCCGCTGAATAATCTGGCGGATTTCTACCGGGGTACGCAGGTAGCGGTCGGAGCTGCGGATCGTATCCATGATTACCTGACGGATGAGGAAGAGGAGTCCTGTGCACCGGTGGATACAGACGTGGTTACGCTTTCCGTGGATATTGATGCGTTTCAATGGAAACCGGAGGATAAAGTGATCCTAAACGGAATTCACGAGGTATATCAGGGGGGAGATCGCATTTTTATTTCCGGAGAAAGTGGCAGGGGCAAGACCACTTTACTGAAACTGATCTGTGGCTTTTATCCTGTTACACAAGGCTGTATCGGCATCAACGGCACAGATGTGTGTCGGATGTCGGAGCAGGAACGGTTTGACCGGATTAAGATTCAGTTTCAGGAGCCGGTAATCCTGGAGGGCACCCTGCGGGAGAATATTGTCTTAGGAGATCCGTTTGCGGATGCGGAAATCGAACAGGTATTGCGACTTGTGATGTTGGATGGATTTGCCAGAGAACATGGTCTTGATTATGCGATTCAGGAGTCCGGCAGGAATTTGTCCGGCGGTCAAAAGCAGAGGCTGGCGTTGGCGCGTGTGCTGATCCGAAAACCAAGAATCCTGATTCTTGATGAGGCGACAAACGGATTGGACGAGGCGACAGAGGCGCAGGTATTAAACAATATTCTGGAGTATGTTGCATCGACGCAGAGCATTCTGATCGCGACATCGCATAAACCGGCGATACAAGGAATCTGTAATCGAAAATTGGAATTATAAAGGGAAAAAGCGGACTCAGGAGAAAGTTCGCTTTTTCTAATGAAATGGACTAATATTCCTTGCCAACGAGGCTTCTCTGTTGAATTATGAAATTATAAGGATGATGATAAATGCTTGAAATAAAAAATCTGAAAAAATCTTTTAAAAATAAGGATGTGTTAAAAGGGGTTTCTTTTTCTGTGAACGAGGGAGAAATTGTATGTTTACTAGGAAATAATGGTGCAGGAAAGACTACAATAATAAATTGCATCTTAAAAATGATGAAACCTGATCAAGGAATTATAGAGTGGAATGGGAAGGATATTGCCAAGTTAAAAAACAGAATATATTTTTCTGAAGTAGGGGCGTTATTGGAGACAAGCATCAATATATACGATTATTTGACTGGCATGCAAAATATAGAATATTTTGCGGGGTTAATGAATCTTGATAAAGGATGTTTGGAAAAAGCTAGTAAATATATTAAGCAGTTTAAATTGCAATCCGACATACATAAAGCTGCTGGAAATTATTCAAGAGGCATGCAGCAAAAATTGGCTTTGATTATAGCTTTAATGGCATCTCCCAAATTATTACTACTAGATGAGCCAACTTTAGGATTGGATATTGAAAGTAAACTGGCTGTTATTGAAATCTTAAAAACGGTTGTGCAGGAAGAAAAAATTGCAGTAATATTGACAACACATCAAATGGAGGTCGTACAGAAGTTAAGTGGAAAAATTATACTTTTAAAAGATGGAAAAGTCATAACACTTGATTCGGTTGAAAAGCAAATCGAAAACAGTGTTTATACAATTTCTTATATAGAAAAAGACCAAGTAAAACAAGTTACTGTTGAGGGAAAATTTCAAGATATATATCAAAGATACTCTAGTAAAGATATTGTGGAAATAAAAAAGAGTGAAAAGGATATAGAAAAAATTGTTTTGGAGGTATTAAGTGAAACTAATTAAAGCGGAATTTAAAAAGACAATAACGGAAGCTATTTGCTATTATCCAGATTATATTGTTGGATTAATTACAGACATTTTATTACTTTTAATCGTGATGAACACAGAAGGGAATAAATCCGAAAAGGTAATAGGATATGTTTTGTGGATATTGGTAAATGGAATAGCCTCAGAGGCATCTATATGTATATCAACGGAAAAACAATTGGGAACTTTACAAAATTTAATGATAAAGCCATGTTCAATTGCTTCAATTATTTGTGCCAAAACAGCAGTTTGGTTTGTGATTAATTTTATTAAAGCTATAATCACAGCGGTTATCGCAAAATTTTATCTAAATGTTGCGGGATTATTTCAAATTGAATATATTTATGTGATAATTGTAGTATGCATGGGAATCATGGGATTATCTTTTGTTTTGACTGCGATGACAATGATCTTTACTAAAGTCGCATCGTTCGTTAATATAATTGGTTATTTATTTCTGTTTTTGTCAGGTAGCATTATACAAATTCCTCATTTTCTGATATATACGAATCCTTTATCGTATGGAGTAAATTATATTGCACTGATTGTAAATCATCAGGTTTCATTATGGCGATTTGTAATCTTACTTGCGATATGTGGAGGGTGGTTGATAGGCGGATATATAATTTTTAGAGTTACATTTAATAATAGTAAACAGTTTAAATGGACATATTAGGACGGACAATAATTTCTTGCAATATTTTATAAAACTAATATGATAGTATCATGTTGTAAAATTCGACTCAGGAGGAGAAATTAAGTTATGAACAATCAGGAAACACAGGAGAAAGTCGGCTATCGCGACATTCTGCGTCAGAAGGAGTACATGAAGATCATCGTAGCGAACCTGATCAACCGCTTCGGTGATTCAATTGACTCGATCGCGTTCACATGGCTCGTGTATGCGGCAACGGGAAGCGTGGCATAGACCACTTTGATCTATGCGCTGAATCAGCTGCCGACTGTATTATTGCAGTCGTTTGCAGGAGCATTTGTGGAGGGCATGCACAAAAAGCGTGTCATGGTAATTTCGGATTTTATTCGTGGAGGAGCCGTCGTCTTCGTTGCAATCATGTATATGTTAGCCAGTATCAATCCTCTGATACTGGCGCTTTTTACACTGACGATCTCTTCGGTTGAAGCATTCTGTCTTCCGGCAAGTACGGCGCTCATCCCGAAGATCCTGGATAAGAAATATTTTGCGTTTGGTACTTCGTTAAATACCACGGCAAGCAGTGTGGTCGAGCTAATCGGACTTGGTGCTGCCGGTGTGATTATTGCTGTATTCGGTGTGCAGGCAGCAATCATTATTGACAGTGTGACTTTCTTCCTGTCGGGACTGATCGTGGCATTTGTGAAAGTGGAGGAACATCCACAGAAGGTTGCAACCGATGTGAAGTCCTACTTCGGCCATATGAAGGAAGGCTTCTCCTATGTGAAGAAGAGAAAAATCGTTATGAACATGTGCCTGCTCGCGGTCCTTGCCAACGCGATGTGCGTTCCGATCAATTCACTGCAGTCGGCGATGACCGTTGAGATATTTGGCGTCGGAAGTGAGCTTTTGAGTGTGTTCGGAATAGTATTTACGATCGGAATGTTGATCTCAACGGTTGTGTTCTCGTATCTGTCGGAGCGCATCCGTCCGCGTAATCTGGTCATTGTGCCGGGCATCTGTTTCGGTATTGTATACGCGATGCTGGCATTTGGCGGCTTTGCAAAAGGCAATCTGTTGCTCGCGTCGATCTATTGTGGCTGTATTGCGTTGGTGATGGCAGTCAGCGTAAGCTGGATTAATGCGACACTCAGTGTTCAGTTTATGAAAAAGGTGGATGAGGATTATTTTGCCAGAGCGGCTTCTCTGTTGAATGCAAGTGGCGCGGCTGCAAGTCCGGTGGTATCGTTTATTCTGACCGGTGTATTGGTGAAGGTATCGGTCAGCTCGCTTTTCTTTGCAGCGGGAGTCGCCGTCGTATGTATCTTTATCGGAATGTTCGTATTCCGTGTACAGTTTGACGATGTCGATGAAGTTGGTGTGCCGGAAATGAATGAGGCATAGACCTTGATAGAAGGCGGACTCAAGAGGTGCTTGAGTTCGCTTTTTTCAATGTGCTGCTTGATAGGATTTCGGTACAGCGCATGTTATTCTGATGATGTCACAGGAAAGCCGGTTTGCCAAAAAAATCATGTTTACAGAATATGGAGGAACAATATGTTTGATACAACCGTAGTTGCAAAGAAAATCAAAGAAGTGCGAATGAGCAGAATCTGTAAGCACTATGAGGATTGGAGTTATATGGAATAAATTTGAGATAAATAGTTATGGATTTTAACTCTCACAGAACGTATAATAAAAGAAAAAGGACTTGAGGAAGGAGTTGACTTTCATATGGGAATTACAGAATTAACAGATAAGATTGAGCGGTTATCTGCGGATGACTATAAGATGGTGATCATGTTAGTGAATCGCCTGTCTGAAAAAAATGAGACCATGACATTAAAAAGGTTAAATGAAGATGAACTGGTAGAAGAACTTGCGGAATCAATTCGTAAAAGTGATATGGGAGCAACGAAATCTGCGAGATCAGTATCAGAGAGCATGAGGAAAAAATATGCAGTATGATGTACAGTTTTCAGAATTAGCTGAAAAGCAGTATGATAATATTTTAAAATATATTGTCAATGTTTAAAAAAATCCTCAAGCACTCAAAAATGTTATGGATGATTTTGATGCAACAGTCAAACGATTAGAATGTGCGGCAAATTCATTTGGATTCTGCAAGTGTGATCGACTGAAAGTAATGAGATTGCGTAGCATCGGATTCGAAAAACATCGATATCTTTTTGTGTATCGAATAAAAGAGAACTGTGTAATTGTGGAAGGAATGTATCATGAGATGCAGGATTATGAAAATTTGATTATGTAGAAAAACCGTATGACCGAGATCAAATTGATCCGGTCATACGGTTTTCTTTTACAGATCTCTACATGCAATCGTGCCGAGCATACTTTCCGCATGAAGTACAGCATTGTTGACCGCCATTCCCATAACGTGTGCCGCGAGTGTTCCGACGATATTGACGTCAGAAGCGACTTCGCCGACCGAACATGCATAGATGGAATCACCATCCGCCATGGTGTGCACAGGGCGGATGGTGCGTGCGTATCCATTGTGTGCCATGGATGCGACTTTGCAAAGTGTAGTTTTGTCCATCTTTGCGTTGGTAATGATCGCACCGATGGTCGTGTTTGTGTTGGATAATTTCTGATCTGCCGCGAATTTGTACAGAAGATCTTCGCTTGAAACCAGATGTCCGTCTTTGTGGCATCCGGCAAGAAGCCTGCCGGTCTGCATATCATAGACATCGCCCAAAGCATTGACCGCGACGATCGCACCGACCATCAATTCACCGATCTGGACGGCGTAGCAGCCGATGCCGCTTTTCATGCAGTTCTCCGGTCCCATCAGTTTGCCGACGGTGCAGCCGCAGCCGACACCATAGTTGCCCTGCGGCACGGAGCTGTATGAGGCATTTTTGCAGGCACGGTACGCCATTGCTTCATCCGGGCGTACATCCGCGCGGCCGAATCCGAGATCAAAGATATCCGACTGGCAGACGAGCGGCACGACGGTCGGACCGACAGGAAGACCGATGCCACGCTCTTCCAGATAGTTCATGACGCCGGTCGCTGCGTTTAATGCGTAGGCGGATCCACCGGACAAAAGCAATGCATGAAGCCCCTTGCAGTCCGCCACCGGATTTAACAGTGGAGTTTCTCTGGATGCGGGACCGCCGCCGCGGACATCCACGCCGGCAGGTGACTGTTTGTCAAACAACAGAACCGTACATCCGGTTCCGGCTTCCTGATCCTCTGCATGTCCGACCTTAAATCCGCCGATCTGCATGATATCAATTTCTTTTAATACTGTCTCATTTGTTTCCATAGTAACCTCTTATTTATTTACTGTGTGCCACAATGCGTTACAGATTGCAGTGGCGATGATCAGACAGCTTGCAGCTTCCAGAACGATATTGAGTGCCACGCCCACAAACATTGCACCGTAGAATGCCCAGAATCCCTTGCCTGCGAACACGCCGTAGATATCCGGATACTGTGCGATCATGAAGTCGCGCAGAAAAAAGGCCATAAATCCGAGAAACAGAATTGTGTTGGTCAAAGGCGCAACAAGGCATGAGATCGCTGCGTTGAGCGAACGTTTTTTGCTGACCTTATTTAATCCTTTAAACAGGAATGCAGGAACGAGTCCGACCAAAATACGGGGAACAATGGTGACAACGATCGTCTGCCATGGGATGATACCGAACATGGCGAGCGATTCCGGCTGCATGAGGCTTGATATACCGAATACCAATCCGAGGAATGCTCCGGCTTTCGGTCCGAGAAGAACCGCGCCTACGGCTACCGGTACGACGATAAATGTGATCTGTGTAATGCCGATGCGCAAATATCCGAGCGGAGTGAACGCCATCAGAATTACAATTGCTGTGAGCAGAGCAGTCTCTGCCATAGTGACGATTTTGCTTCTGGAAACAGAAGCTGTAGCTGTGTTACTCATATGAAATTTACCTCCTACTTCCGTTTCTCCTTATTGAGAATACGGTGTCTTAATGAGTTTGTCCGTCCGGGAAAAAGCGAGCATGTCAGAATAGCTGCTGCACACAGTCAGCTTCCTGATGCGTTCGGATATTCCGTAAACAAACGATTTTTATTATAGGACTTACGTTGGAATATTTCAATAGGACGGACGATTTCTACCACTTGACAGCAAATCTTTACCACTTACCGGAAACCTGTTTACAGAAGCCTGTCTTTTGCATATACTCACATTAAACAAGGCAATCGATCGAAAGTATACTGCAGATATGGCTGATCTTTTGAAACTGTTTTAAACCGGAAATGCCCCATGTATTGCTCGGTGGCAATCTCGAACATTGCATGAAAGTATGCTTTGCATAGCGATGTTCGGTCATTAAGGAGTTTACCATGAAAATCAAAATCGAAATTGACGAAGGTCTGCAGGAGGACGAAGTCCTCATACGCTGCAGAGGCCTGACGGATGAGGTCGCACAGATTCAGAAATCCGTCAGCGATGTGGTCAATGCCGGACAGAAATATGTCTTCTACAAAGGAGCAACGGAGTATTATCTGCAATTGGACGATATCCTGTTCTTCCAGACGGAGGGTGATGTCATTCACGCACACACGAAAGACGACATCTATGAGACAAAATACAAGCTGTACCAGCTGGAGGAGATGCTGCCGGGATTCTTTATGAGGATATCCAAGTCGGCGATCCTCAACACAAACCACATTTATTCCATCAGCCGCAACCTGACCGCATCAAGTACAGTCACGTTTGCAGAAACGCACAAACAGGTATTTGTATCAAGATATTATTACAAACCGTTGATCAGTAAATTAGAGGAAAAGAGGTTACATCAATGAAAATGAGTGAAAACATTGGAAAAATTTTATGGGGATTATTATTTCTTGTTGGCGCGGTCTATCTGATCGCAAGCAAAGTGTGGTCATTACCGAGAATTAGTGTATTTAATGTGATCCTTGGAGTATTTTGCGTATGGATCATGATTGAAGGCATCCGACATGTGAATTTCTGGGAGATCCTGTTTCCAATCGCCTTTATTTGTATTCTGTTTTCGGCTCCGCTCGGTCTTTCCGCATTCACGCCTTGGCCGGTACTTGGAGCTGCGCTTCTTGGCAGCATCGGCCTTTCCATGATCTTTAAGCCGAAAAAGCATCGCACATGGAGTGAAGGTCATATGTATGGCAATATGGCAGGTTCCGACAGTGAGCAGTGCAACGGCGAAAATCTCAATTTTGACAACACATTCAGCGAGTCGATCAAGTATATCAATACCGACAATCTGTGCACGGTAAGCGTGGATAACAGTTTCGGATCAACCAGCGTATACTTCGACAATGCGATCATTCAGGGCGAGAGTGCATCGGTATATATCGATAATAGTTTCGGTGAGATCAGCCTCTACGTTCCGCGCGCTTGGAATGTGGATGTCAATGTGGAAAAAGCGTTCGGAAACGTCAATATGCGTGGACGAATGGAAGGCACGAGCACACATCGTCTGCTTGTGAGCGGTGAGACGAATTTCGGAACCCTGACGATCGTGTTTATATAAGATAGAATTATAATTTAGAATGTTGTAAAATAAGAGGAGCAGACAGGCTTCTCTTGTTTTATGATTAAGAATGAGGAAAAAAGAAATGAATATTGTAATTATAAACGGGCAGAATCACAAAGGTTCAACTTATCATATCGGAAGAATGCTCGCTGAGCGCGTCGGCGGCGATATCGCAGAATTTTTCCTGCCGCGTGACTTCTCGGACTATTGTGTCGGCTGCAGTCAGTGTTTTGAGGTTGCGGCAGAAAAATGTCCGCACTATGAGGCGCAGCAGCCGATTTTAAAAGCGATGGATGCAGCGGATCTTATCATCTTAACAAGCCCGGTATATGTTTACCATGCGTCGGCTCCGATGAAGAATTTCCTTGATCATCAGGGACACCGCTGGCTTGTACATCGACCGAAAGCAGAGATGTTTACGAAGCAGGCGGTATGTATTTCCACCGCAGCGGGTGCCGGAATGAAAAGCACGAACAAAGACATGGCAGACAGTCTGTTTTTCTGGGGTGTGCCGAAAATATACGAGATGGGATTTGCAGTCCGCGCGATCAACTGGAATGGCGTCACCGATAAGACGCGCGTCAAAATTGACCGGCAGGTCGACAAAGTTGCACGGCAGATCCGGAGCCACTATGGAAATGCAAAACCGGGGCTTAAGACCAAGGCGTGGTTCTATGCGATGCGCATGGTACAGTCGAAGTTTGGCTGGTGCGCGCCGGACGTAAAATACTGGAATGAGATGGGCTGGACAAAGAAGGTTCGTCCATGGAAAGGGTTATAGTATGAAGAAATTTATTGCATTGATACTGGTAGCTGCGATGATGACCACCGCGGTTCCGCAGAATATGGATCCGGTATACGCAGCGACGAATAAGGAAGCGTCCGCTGCAAGGAAGAATGTGGCACTTAGTGATTCCAAGATTAAACTGACGATTGGAGAAACCTATCAGCTCACTGCCAAAGGAATCAAAGGTTCGGTCAAGTGGAAAAGCAATAATAAGTCGATAGCTACTGTGAGCCAGAAGGGATTGGTGAAAGCCAAGAATCCCGGAAAGGCAACCATCACACTGACCGGTGATCAGATTGGTATCGTAAAATGCGTTGTGCAGGTGAAGATTAACCAGAAACTGGCACAGAAGCGCATAACTGCATTACAGAAGAAATATCCGGAAGGGTTGTCCTGGACAAACGAGAACAATGAATACTATTGGAGCGCCATCAACTGTTATTGTCGTGGTTGTATCGCTTTCGCGGGAGAAGTCAGCGACAAAGTATTCGGAAAGAATGCTAAGGTAACCACGCATAAGGACTTCGACAAGATTAAAGTCGGAGATCATATTCGTATCGGTGGTTACCATTCTGTGATCGTATGGAAAAAGGCAAAGGATTTCGTCACGGTTGTGGAAGGAAACTATAATTCCTCCGTGCATTGGGGACGTGAGATTACTAGAAGTGAATTAAAGGCAGAAGGCTTTTATGTAGATTCACGTTATTAATAAATATTAGAGAGAAAAGGTCTATCTTGTCGGAGCAGGATAGACTTTTGCTGACTTGTACCGAAGAATGCAATGTATCAGGTCGGAAAAATTGTAATATGGAACACGCCCGTTGCTCATCGTTCGATAACGTGTTATACTTGTGTCATACAATGTAGACATAAGGAGAAGCGTTGAAATGAACAAAGGCAAAATTCGTACAAGGCGACTTACAATCCGCGCGAAGATCCTGATTCCGTCGGTCATAATCGTTGTACTCGTCTGTGGTTTGATGGGATACAATTCCTACACGCGTTTTGAGGAAAGCATGGTGAGGATGGGGGTTGAGGAAGCAGACATGGCGGCAACGATTGTTGTGGATTCGCTGGATGCCAATCTGGTATCCGAAGTGACGGTAGGATCGGAAGGTTCGCAGGTCTATCAGAATCTGCAAGGAGATCTAAGAAAAAAGCAAAAAGCATGCGGAATTGCTTTTTTATACACATTGTATACGGATGGAAAGAAAGTGTATTATGGTGTGGATTCGGACGAGGATGCGGCAAAAGTCGGTGATGAATTTGCGGATTCATACGCGGAACTGGAGTCGGTGTTCGGTGGAAAGGAATACATTCAGGATTACATCGATCACACGGAAGACGGAGATCTGATTACGGTATACAAGCCGATTGAGGACAATGCAGGTAAGGTTGTTGCAATACTTGGATGCGATTATGATGCGTCATCGATTGCAGCAGAATTACAGAAGGCAGTTGCCAAGACGTTACAGATCGGAGGCATCTGTCTGATTCTGGCAATCCTGATTCTGACGATTATCGTTAGCAGGATTACAAAGGGACTGATGCAGGTAAATGCGAAGATTTATGATCTGGTACATAATGAGGGTGATCTGACTCAGAAACTGGATGTCAGAAGCGGGGACGAGCTGGAACTGATTGCAGGCAATGTGAATGAGTTGTTAGCGTATATCCGCAAGATTATGATCGGAATTTCGTCCGGATCCATGCGGCTTATGTCTACTTCTCGCAAAATGGTGGATCATCTGAGCTCTGCGGATGAAAGCATTACTGATGTGTCGGCAACGATGCAGGAGATGAGTGCGGCGATGGAGGAAACGACTTCTTCACTCAATCAGATTACGGAGGCAATTGACGAAATCTATTCATCGGTAGAGCGTATTGCAGGCAATGCGGATGCCGGAAAAGTCTCTTCTCAGGAGATGGAGAGCCGTGCTTCCGAGGCGAATGATGCAGCAGAGGAGGGGCAGAAGAAAGCAAACATTGAGACGGAGAAGATGGCTGCAGCTTTAAATGAGAAGATTGTAAGATCCAGATCGGTCGAGCAGATTGAGGTTTTGACTTCCAACATTATCGAGATTACGGAGCAGACCAATCTTCTTGCACTGAATGCAAGTATTGAAGCGGCACGCGCAGGGGAAGCAGGACGCGGCTTTGCGGTGGTTGCGGATGAGATCGGAAAGCTGGCAGGTAATTCTGCGGATGCCGCAGCAAAAATCCGTCAGGTGAGTGCAGAGGTCATTCAGGCAGTGGATGAACTGGCAGAGGGATCGCAGCAGATGATCGAATTTGTCCGCAATTCCACAGAGGAAGGCTTTGGAGGTCTTGTTGCAACGAGTGAAAATTATGCGACCGATGCGAATGCAATGCGTGCAATGATGGAGCAGTTCGCTCAGACTGCGGAAGAACTTCGCAACACGATGGATGGCATCCGTGAATCCATCTCCGCGGTCAACATTGCCGTGGAAGAGAGTGCCAAGGGCATTGCGGGAGTTTCCGAGTCTTCCGTACAGCTTACCGGTAACGTCAATGATATCCAAAGCGAGGCTTCCGACAACAATGGCATCGCAGAAGATCTGGCAACGGAAGTCGGTCGGTTCAAGCTGGAATAAGAAGGCTGAGCAACCGAAAAATATAAAATAAAAATGCCGAAAAAACTAAAACAAAAGTGCCGAAAAAATTAAAATGAATCGGCTGTCTTCGAGATTAAATAAAAAGTCTATCCTGTTGCGGCAGGATAGGCTTTTTTCATTTGATGGGATTTTTTGACACGCCCCTCCGTCTAATAAGTGTAAAGCAAAAAGAAAACGATTTGCTTTGGCAAGATCCCAGCGCGCAGGAGAAATATCATGCAGAAAAACGAAATGATGAACTTAATACGAAAGGCAAAAGACCGGGATCCGGATGCGTTTACAACCCTGATGCAGCAGCAGACGAAAGATATGTATCGCGTTGCGATCGCCATTCTGATGAATGATGAGGACGCCGCGGATGCGATTCAGGAGACGATTCTTGATTGCTGGGAACGGATCGGTACCCTCAGAGAGAACCGATATTTCAAAACCTGGCTGACAAGAATTCTGATCAACAACTGCTATGACATCAGGCGGAAGCGTGAGAACCTTGCACCGATGGAGGAATATGAACCATCGGCGGTGGAGGATTCTTACAATCTGGAACTGAAAGAAGCGTTGGCTGCGCTGGACGAGATCTACCGTATTCCCATGCTGCTTCATTATGGGCAGGGATGGAAAACGAAAGAGATCGCAGAATTGCTGCACGTCTCGGCGAGCACGATTCAGACAAGGCTGGCGCGCGGCAGGGAAAAACTGGCAGTCTATTACAGGAAGGAGTAGCGTGATGAAGAAGAATTCCAATATTTTTCAGGAAGATATAAAAGTACCGGAGATTGTATTGCAGAAAGCAGACGAGGCTTTTGCCGGAATTCAGACGGAGGGCAGAAGTACTATGAAGAAAAACAATCAGACAGAGAATCGAAAACATACTTTTTGGAGAAATCCGGCAGCGGTCGCAGCTTGCACATGTATTATTGTGGCAGGAAGCGTGACCGCGGGGGCAGCCGTGCATCATGTGTGGAGCCGCGGTATGCAGGGCGCCGTGCGGGCGACAGACACGCAGCAGAAGGAGCTGACCGACAAAGGTGCAGCGGTTGTGTTAAAAGAGCAGAAGGATTACAGCAAACTTGCCGTAACGGACAACGGCATTACGATCACTCCGGAGACCGTTATTGTGGATGACTATTTTGCACATGTCGCCTTTTCTGTAAAAGGATATGATCTTGCAGAGGGTGAGGAGCCTGGCTTCGACATCTGGAATATGGGACTAAAGGATGTCAAGAAAGCGACGAACGCGCAGGCATACGGCAAATTCTATGACGGCATTGTCAGCGACGAGAACGGGCAGCCGGTCTATGAGGGCGGCAGTGCACTCAAGGATGATGCGAACGGAGACACGATCATGCACTATGTGGATGAGGACGGCAACCTCGAGTATGTTGCAAGCTTCAGTGTGGCGGATCAGGGGGAAAGCCTTCTCGGACAGACCATCTACTGTAACTTCAAAGATCTTGGAACACTTAAGAAAACGCGATTCACATTGGGCAAGTCCGGTGAATGGGACTTTGAGATCAAGCTTCCGGATGTCAGCACCGCCAAGAAGATTTCCGTTGCAAAAAGTGTATATGGTACGCCTTTTACCGTGGATGATATCGAACTTTCGCCAATCTCGATCCGCGTGAACTACAGTGTGAACGGTAAGGTTACGATCCACAAGGACTCCAATCAGGTGCCGCAGTTCTACGGTGTTGTCTTCAAGGATGGCAGAAAGTTCGCATTCCTTGGCGATGCGGGAAGTTCAGGCTACAACGATGACATGACGAGCGCGTATGCACTCAGCTCGTTCGTGCAGGTTATTGAGCCGGATCAGGTGCAGAGTATCCTCTTGAGAACTGATGACGGAACAGAAATCGAATTACCGCTCTCCTAGAAATTTTGATAAACGTGTGTGAAGCTTTTGCGGCGGCTGACTCTCGCGGGTAGGGCGTCCCGGCGGCTGGCATCGGCAAGGACACTAGCTATCCAAAATCATGAATTTGCAAGAAATCTCTGCTTGACTCCTTCGATGATTTGTTGTCCGCTCAAGCTTAGACAGTGGTGCGTCGGATGTTCGCCTGAACACAGACTGTGTCCGATGAATTTCGTGTCTGCCTTACGCGGAGTGCTGAACAATACCGTGCCCGCGGGTCGTGTTTGCGACCACATAACTTAGTGGCATCCCATAATTCTATGAGGGGAGACATTAACCGAGAGCGGGCACAATAAAATTTGTGAAGTGCTCCGCTTAGGCAGACTAGAAATTTTGAGCACATCTGTGTCAGGCGGACATCCGGCGCACCGTAGTCGAAGCGTTGCTCGGACACAAAAATTGAGCCAAGCAGAGATTTCGCAAATTTACTGATTTTGTCTAAAATCGTGCTCCTTGCCGATGCCAGCTGCCGGGACGCCCTACCCGCGAGAGTCAGCCGCCGCAAAGTTTCACAATCGTTAGATAAAATTTGTATAAAAAGGATTTTTCCGGCTGCTCAATCGTGTATAGTATAGAGGTATGAAACAGATACAGGCAGGAGGAAGTTTGGCATGAGGGAAAAGGCATCGATGGCAGAATTTCGTGAACTATACGACAGACAGATCACAAGAGTCTACAAACTCGCACTCGTGCTGCTCGGGAGCGTCGCGGATGCAGAGGATGTGGTACAGACTGTTTTTTTGAAGATATGGGAGAAGAATCCAAAGTTTCATGATGCGGATCATGAGACGGCGTGGGTTCTGACCACGACCCGCAACCAGTGTCGGGATCTTCAGAAAAGCTATTACCGCAAACATCGCACCGCGATTGAGGACGCTCCGGAGAAAGCGGTGTCATTTGCCTCCAACGCAGATAATGAAATCTGGCAGGCGCTGCAGAGTCTGCCTGAGAAGTATCGCGTTGTGCTGTACCTGTATTATTATGAGGGCTATCCGGTGAAGGAGCTCTCGGTACTTCTCGGTCGCAGGGAGAGCACCCTGCAGACCCGGCTGGCGACAGGACGTAAGCTTTTGAAGGAAAGTTTATCGAACACCCGGCTATGAAAATTCGCTTCGCGAAGACCGGACGCTACATGTTAGCTTTGGGAAAAGCTAACACATGAAAAAGGAGGGTAACGATGAGTGAGAAGATGGATGAGCAGCTGAAGCTGGCAATGGAACATACAATAGAACAGATTGGACCGGATGAGAAGCAGACGGATGAGATATGGCGCGGTGTGCAGGAACGTGCACAGCATAAGACAAAGAAATTCCCGGTGTTCCGTGTGGCGGCAGCCGGCATGTGCGTCCTGGCGCTTTGTGTGGTGACCGGAGCTGGTGTGAATGCAGCCACAGATGGTGCCTTTTTTGAGTCTCTGAGGGCGTTTGTTGGTATGCCGGAGCAGCAGAAGAAGGTTGCTGATGAAGGAATTATGACCGGACGGCGCGATTCGAATGTGTATGCGGATCCGCTTGTTGCCTGTTCGGATGAATATATCGTGTTTGCAAATGAGCGCGGACTGATGATCTATGGAAGAGAGGAGCAGGCGGTACTTGCGGCGCTTGACCTGCAGGCACTTGACTGCAATTATTTTAATGCAGACACGGTCGTGACGCATGTGATGATGCAGGATAACCTGCTTTATATTTATAATGATTACAAAGAGAAAAGTACGACGGAGGCCTATACGTATGATCTTACACAGGTTGGACAGGAGCAGGCATTAAATTGTGTGGAAGATCCGGCTGAAATTGCCAAGATCCGGAAAAACTGGATGGCATACGCAAAGAAACATTGCAAAGATACGTTTGATACAGTACCGGCGGCACAGACGGATTGGAATGGGAGTGATATATTACGCTATAGTAAAAAGTGTATTACGTGGACCGATGATCGGGGCGTCGAGTGGAACAGCAGCCTTCTGACCTATGATGACGGAACCTACAAGCTCTACACGTATGCAGTGAATGAACCGACCGATGTAAAAACAGAAACGCTGAATCTGAATGTGTCGGAGGATGCAACGCAGCAGGAGGGACTTCCGGCGTTCGAGTACACCGGAGAGGATACGATTCTTAAGACCATTTGTGATTATATGTGCAGCGAGGATCAGGGATATGACACGGAAGATGCTGTCTATATTCCGGCGCCGGTTATTTACGCGACGGTGACGAAAGGTGACGAGGTGACCGTATTTGCGAACTTGTGGAGTTATGTATATAAGCAGAATGGTAATGCCTTGGATTGCGAAGCCGGCGGAGAGCAGCCATCCCGTCTGAAACTGAAATCCGATGGAAACGGTGGCTACACGATCACGGAGCACCTGACTGCCGGGGATGGAGAGGAGTATGTAAAAGACATTGAAGAATTTTGCAAGGAATATCAGGTTTCACCAGAGAAATTCATACAGGCCGGCAGAGATGATGACAAGATCCGCAAGGAGCTGGTCAAGATGTACGTGGACAACAACCAGCTTGACATCAAGTATATCAAGGATTACGGATGGGATCCGATCCCGCTTGATGATACACAGGAATCATAATGCCGATATCGGATGATACGGACTGCATTTTCAAGGGCGCCTAGTGTTTGGGTGCCCTTTTTTCGTTCGCATTGAGACCACTCAGGCGATTGTGAAACGCTTGCAGCAGTGTGCGTTTGGTTTTTGTTTTGGGGAGGGCGAAATGGTTTGAAGAAACGTATATTATGGCGCTATGAATTGAGTAGCGCCATATTCTATGGTATAATAAATATCCTATAGCTTTGAATGGTGGATTTTATGAGGAGGAATGCTTATGAAAAAGTACACATTACCAATTCTTTTACTTGCAGTAAGTTTTTCAATTTCGCTTTCCGGCTGTCAGAAGCAGGAGGGTAAAAGCACAGAAGAAAACCGGATTGAGGCAGGAAATACTGAGGCGGTACAGCCGGAAACCGGAGCACCGGAAGAATCACAGGCATCGGAAGCAATGGAAAAGGATCTGGCAGAACCTATCGAAGCGGGTATTTCAGAGGGAAATTTAGAGGGGAAGGCTTTGTATTCTGAATGTTCGTTTGTATACGGGGATTCGGAATGGAAGCTTCAGACTTTTGTGCCGGAGGATATGCTGATCGATGGGGAACTGGCAATGGATGACAGAGTCAATTTTCTGATACAGGCGGTCTGTGGCGGGGAATCCTATGTGCTGTTTGATGAGATGGTTCAGATCGGAGTGCCGGCGGCGGATGTGTTTATCGATCAACAGGAGCAGCTGCATATTATTCTCAGGGATGTGCGTACTGCAAAATATAGAGTGACAGATTTTGTCTATGATGCAGAGAATAAGAAATTTATCGGCAAAGATGCATTAAATGAAGATGCAATCAATTACATCGGAACAACGGGCAGATAGGCTTTTTCATATCAAGAACACGAAGGAAAAAGGAACGAATAGGAACTGAATGGAAGGAAATTTAACAAGAGGACCAATTTTAAAGACGTTAACGAAACTTGCGATTCCGATTATGGCATCGTCATTTTTGGGAACATTATACAATATTACGGATATGGCATGGATCGGTCTGCTTGGCGCCAAGGCAGTTGCAGGGGTAGGCGTAGGAGGTATGTTTACCTGGCTCTCGCAGGGCCTTGCCTCGATGGCAAGGATGGGGGGTCAGGTACAGGTTGCACAGTGCATCGGACGAGGAGAGAGGCAAAAGGCGCATGGATTCGCGCAGACAGCGATGCAATTGGCATTATTGATGGGACTGGCTTATGGAATCCTTGTAGCGCTCTTTGCCAATCCACTGGTAGGATTTTTCCGGTTGGAGGATGCGGAAACACTGAGAGCCGCGTTGAATTACACCAGAATCGCGTGCGGATTCATCGTTTTTTCGTTTTTGTCTGTAACGTTAACCGGAATATATACGGCACAGGGAGATTCCAAGACGCCGTTTGTCGCAAATCTTTTTGGTTTAGCGGCGAATATGATTCTGGATCCGGTATTGATTCTGGGACCGGGACCATTTCCGAGATTTGGGGCGGCAGGAGCTGCGATGGCAACTGTTTTGGCGCAGGTGATCGTTACCGGGATCATGCTGCTGGGAATTTTCGTGCAGAAGAAGGAAAATGTGCTGAAAGGACTTCGTTTGTTTGTAAAAATTCCGCTGGAATATGTGGAGGGAATCTGTAAAATCGGAATTCCCACGGCGCTTCAGGGTATGGCGTATTGCTTTATTTCCATGATATTGACGCGCATGGTGGCAGGCTTTGGTCCGGAGGCAATCGCTACGCAGCGGGTAGGCGGTCAGATCGAATCAATCTCATGGAATACGGCGGACGGATTTGGCGCAGCTATGAATGCTTTTATCGGTCAGAACTATGGCGCAGGTAAAACCGAACGTGTGAAGAAGGGATATCGGGTATCTTTATGGACTGTTGGCATATGGGGACTTTTGATCACCCTTGTGTTTGTGTGCGTTCCGACACCGATCGCGAGTGTGTTTTTCCATGAGAAGCAAGCGATTGCAACAGCGGTTGATTATTTGATCATTGTCGGATTCAGTGAAGCGTTTTTATGTGTGGAGATGATGACGGTAGGTGCGTTATCAGGACTTGGAAGGACGCGTCTGTGTAGTGTGATCAGTATTGCCTTTACATCGCTTCGCATCCCGCTTGCAATCATTTTAAGCAGCAGTGTGTTGGGCATTCTGGGAATATGGTGGGCACTTACGACAACAACCATGATGAAGGGCATGATATTTACCTGTGTATTTTTACTGATCGTGCGAAAGATGACAGATGTGCATCGGAATTGATAGAGAAAAGCGCCTGTCAAAGAATCTTTGCGCAATGATATTTGTAATGTAAGGGGATGATTGCTTTACTTTGAACATTATTTTTTCGATAGTTTGTTTTGGGGAGGGCGAAACGGTTTGTTTTGGGAGGGCGAAACGGTTGACATTGACACGCCGATTTGCTAAAGTTTATGTGGGTTAAACCCTCTTGTAATGATGAAAAATATAAGAGAAAATGAACGCAGATGAACTGGTCGTGCAGGATGAATGCTGAGAGACCGGGTTTTCATAAAGGTTAGGAGGAATATAATATGGGCAAAATTATTTTGACGGGAGATCGTCCTACCGGAAGATTACACGTGGGACATTATGTAGGATCTCTCAGAAGACGTGTAGAATTACAGAATTCGGGAGAGTTCGATAAGACATTTATCATGATCGCGGATGCGCAGGCTTTAACCGATAATTTCGATAATCCGGAGAAGGTGCGCCAGAATATTATCGAGGTAGCGCTGGATTATTTATCAGCAGGCTTGGATCCTGCAAAGTCTACGCTTTTTATCCAGTCACAGATTTCGGAATTGACGGAGCTTACATTTTTCTATTCCAATCTTGTAACGGTATCCAGATTGCAGCGTAATCCTACCGTAAAGTCTGAGATCAAAATGCGTAATTTTGAGACGAGCATTCCGGTTGGATTCTTTACTTATCCAATCAGTCAGGCTGCTGATATCACTGCATTTAAGGCAACTACGGTTCCGGCCGGAGAGGATCAGCTTCCGATGATCGAGCAGACACGCGAGATCGTCCGCAAGTTTAATTCCATCTATGATGAAGTGCTGGTTGAGCCGGAGGCACTTCTTCCGGAGAATGAGGCATGTATGCGTCTGCCGGGTACCGATGGAAAGCAGAAGATGAGCAAATCTTTAGGCAATTGTATTTACCTTTCAGACTCAGAGAAGGATGTCAAGCAGAAAGTCATGAGTATGTACACCGATCCGACTCACATTCAGGTATCCGATCCGGGACATCTGGAAGGCAATAGCGTATTCACATATCTTGATGCATTTAGCAAACCGGAACATTTTGAAGAATATCTGCCGGATTATAATAATCTAGACGAATTAAAGGAACACTATACAAGAGGCGGACTTGGTGATATGAAAGTCAAGAAGTTCCTTAACAATGTACTTCAGGAGGAATTGGCGCCAATCCGTGCGCGCAGAGCGGAATTTGAGAAGGATATTCCGGCGGTCTACGAGATGTTAAAGAAGGGCAGTGATGTGGCAAGAGAGACTGCCGCACAGACACTTTCCGAGGTGAAACGCGCGATGCGTATCAACTACTTTGACGATGATGAATTGATCCGTGCACAGGCAGAAAAGTATTCCAGAATCATGGAATAATTAAGAATGCATAAAAGTATTTAAGAATTATTTAAAAATGCGAAAGCACTCTTTACATGGGGATTTTTCGGGGGTATATTGAGGGCATGAATGAATGCGCGACAGATTCTCCCCGGGATCTGCCGATTCAATAGAATAAGGATAGACGTTTGCGGATAGAATAATGAGAACATGTTATTATTTGATGCGCAGATGCATAGAAAGAAAGGATAAATAATGAAAAAATCAGGTTTTACAGCAGTTCTTGCGGCGGGAATGCTCCTTCTTGCAGCGTGCGGAAGCGAGGCGAAGAACATTGATGCTGCGGCGCTTGCTTCTTCGCTGGTGACCGATATCAGTTATGACGACCAGCTGGAACAGATCAGCGATGATGATGTTTCTATGTACATTGATGTTCCGGATGGTGTGAAAACGGTTATGTATATGGGAAGCGGAAGTACCGCGGAAGAGGTTGCCGTATTTGAGGCACCGGATAAGGACACTGCAGCAACGGTGAAGGATAATGTGCAGACATATCTCGATGATCAGTCGGATTCTTTTCAGGATTACATTCCGGAAGAGTCTAAGAGAATCGGAAATGCGGTTCTTGAGCAGAAGGATCAGTACGTGATTCTGTGCGTATCCGGTGATTCGGATGGCGCAAAAGAAATTATAGAGAAAGCGTTTAAATAGTATGGTATTCAGCAGTTTTGTATTTTTACTTGCATTTTTACTGATCGTATTATTCTTACACTATATCTGCCCGGGCAGAGGTCGGAACGTGGTACTTCTTGTTGCCAGTCTGATCTTTTATGCCTGGGGAGAACCGGTATATGTGTTGATCATGCTGTTCTCAACGGTGTTTGATTATACGAACGGTCGCTTAATTGAATATTTTCAGAAGAAGAATTGCCCGGGGAAAGCAAAGGTTACGTTGGTCATTGATTTGATTGGAAATCTTGGAATCCTGGGCTTTTTTAAATATGCAGACTTCTTTATTGGGAACTTGAACACGATTACAGGTGCGGGACTGTCTCTGTTACATATCGCGCTGCCAATCGGTATCTCGTTTTATACGTTCCAGACGATGTCCTACACGATTGATGTGTATCGCAAGGTTGTTCCGGCGCAACGAAATATATTGGATTTCGCGACGTATGTAACGCTGTTTCCACAGCTGATCGCAGGCCCGATTGTGCAGTACAAAACGGTTGCCAAGGATCTTGCAAACCGCAAAGTCAGCCTTGAGGATTTCTCGGAGGGTGCGTTCCGTTTCTCGGTTGGTCTGGCGAAGAAGGTGCTTCTTGCAAACCAGATCGGAAGTCTCTGGGATACAATTTCACAGTTGCACCAGATGTCCGCTGCTACGGCATGGCTTGGCGCAATCGCATATTCGTTCCAGATTTACTTTGATTTCTCGGGATACTCGGACATGGCGATCGGACTCGGAAGAATGTTTGGTTTCCATTTCCTGGAGAATTTTAATTTCCCTTATATGTCAAAGACAATCACCGAGTTCTGGAGACGCTGGCATATTTCGCTCAGCTCGTGGTTCCGCGAGTATGTATACATTCCACTCGGCGGCAACCGCAAGGGTATGAAGCGTCAGCTTTTCAACATCATGGTTGTATGGATGCTGACCGGACTCTGGCATGGTGCAAACTGGAACTTCGTGATGTGGGGTGTCTATTACGGAATCCTCCTCATGATTGAGAAGCTGTTTCTTCTGAAGTGGCTGGATAAGGCTCCTGCATGGATTGGCCATATTTACAGCATGTTCCTTGTGATCATCGGCTGGACGATTTTCGCGCAGACGGATATGAGCCAGCTTACCGCTTACCTGAAAACAATGTTCGGTATCGGTGTGTGTGGCGTGGACTCGGATTTTTTGTATTTCCTGTCGACGAATGCAGTGCTTCTCGTTGCACTTGTGCTCTGCTCGATCGATCATCGTATCTGGTTGAAAAAACTTTGGGCAAAACGTGTGACAAATGCGGAAGAAGAGAAAGCCTGGAACGATGGAAACATCTACAATATCGGTGTGAATTCCGTACGCTATACAATCGCAAAGTCAGTGATCATGCTTGTGCTGCTTGTACTGGCTTTCGCATTTCTTGTCGGTGACAGCTACAATCCGTTTTTGTATTTCCGGTTCTAGCAATGTCATGCGCAAGGGTTTGAGGTGTTATATAATATGAAGAAAGCAAGACTTACAATTGTTATCGTTTTTATTGCGTTTCTTGTGTTGATTTCGGGCGGAAGTCTTCTGATGAAGGACCGCAAGTTTTCGCCGAACGAGAACCGCTATCTCGCAGAGCCTCCGAAATTGTCCGTGGACAATATCTTAAGCGGCAAATTTCAGGATGGACTTGAGGATTATTTAAGAGATCAGATCTGTTTTCGCGATGAGTGGATCACAATCAAGACCGGCATCCAAAAAGCCTGTGGTGACACAGATATTGGCGGAGCCTACGTCGGCAAGGACGGCTATGATTTCGAAAAAATCACACCGGAGGATGTCGATGATAAGCTGGCTGCCCGCAACATGAAGGCGGTCAAAGAATATTTTGAGGATGCGTCCGAAACGATCGACAAGGCGCGTTTATCGTTCCTCCTTGTTCCAACTTCCGGACTGATCATGCAGGATAAGCTTCCGAAGAACGCACGCCTTTTTGATCAGGCATCCTACATTGATCAAGTGCAGTCTGCGGTAAGTGATTACAATTTTATTGATGCACGGGATGTATTATCCTCGCATGCGGATCAATATATTTATTATAAAACAGATCATCATTGGACTTCGGACGGCGCTTATTATGCGTATGAGAAGTGGTGTGAGGATACGGGACACGAAGCGGCACCACTGGATGCACTGGAAAAGACAGTGGAGAGTGATAAGTTTCGGGGAAGTCTCTATTCAAAAATACTGGATGCGGGATCGGCGTATGATGAAATCTGGACATACGGACCGAAGGATGGTGCGCCTTTTGGAAGTGAGAACTGTCTTGTGACGATGGATGAAAAGGATGAGACCGACAGCGTGTATGACCGCAGCAAGCTTAAGGAGAAAGACAAGTATGCCTTTTTCTTTGGTGGAAATTATGGTGAGGTGCATGTGCAGAATCAGGCAGCAGATGAGGAAAATAAAGGCAGGAATGTTTTGGTGATCAAAGATTCATTTGCAAACAGTTTTGCCCCGTTTCTGACGCAGAATTATGAGAATATTTATATGATTGATCTGCGTTACTACAATGGTGATCTGAAGGCATATCTGCAGGAACATGATATTACAGATGTTCTTGTGTTATACAATATTTCTAATTTTATCTCCGATCGCAATATTTATAAATTGACCGGAGGTATTTAGGCAAAGGTAGATAAGGGTTCGGAGCTGGGCTCCGGGAAAAAGGAGATGCGAGAAATGTATACAAAGAAGATTCGCGCAGTGTTGCTTGCAGCGGCACTTGCGGCAACAATGTTTGCAGGCTGCGGAAAAGGCAGTGACGATAGCGCAAAGGATACGAAGCCACAGGAGAGTCAGGATGTGGCGGCAACGGAAAATATAGAGGAAACAGAAAATGGGGCGGAAACTGAGAGCCAGGAACCGCAGCCACAGTACCCGGAGATTGTTTCGGATGGAAAAGTGAAAAGCTATCAGAGCGTTGTAACGGTCGATGATGCGGCGTATGAATTATACACATATCTGGATGATGCGGCAGGAAACTATGCAGACAGTATCAATAAAGTTGCCTCTGCGCTGGAAGGCAAGGCAGATGTCTACGACATGGTGATTCCGCTCAGCTCGGAAATTACATTCCCGGATAACTTACGAGGCGAAATCAATTCAACGGATCAGCATCAGGCCATGCAGAATATTCAGGCGAAGATGAATGATAAGGTTAAGTCCGTCGATATCTATGATGCCTTAATGCAGCATCGTAATGAATATATTTATTTCCGGACGGATCATCATTGGACGGCACTTGGAGCATACTATGCGTACCAGCAGCTTTGTGCCGCAAAAGGAATTGAACCGGAAGATTTAAACGGATATGAGACAAAAGAGTTTGACGGATTCCTTGGTTCTTTCTATAATGATACTAGTGATGCAAAGCTAAAAGCAAATCCGGATGTGGTTACGGCATATCTGCCGCATGATGAGAGTATTCTTCATGTGACGGCGTCAGACGGAACGAAGTATGACTGGCCGGTAATCTATGATGTGTCCAACTATGGTGCGGGACTCAAATACAGTACCTTTATTGCAAGTGATAATCCATACACGGAGATAGAAAATAAATCTCTTACGGATGGAAGCTCCTGCGTGGTTGTAAAAGAGTCGTTCGGCAATGCCTTTATTCCGTTTCTGGTTGACCATTACCAGACAATTTATGTGATTGATTATCGCTATTGGACTGGAAGCGTCAGTAAACTGGCTGAGGAAAAAGGTGCTTCGGACGTAATATTCCTCAACAACCTGTCGATGATCCGCAACAAGAGTCTGGTTGGAAAGCTGCATCGGATTCTGTAACGTACGACAGGAAAGAAGGAGGGAATTCCCTTGGTTAAGTATTATAAAACCGATGATCGCAAGATCCACGAAGAAGAAATGATCCAGAATGGTGTATGGATTCAAATGGTAAATCCAAGTGTCGCGGAGGGGCAGATGGTCGCGGATGCTTTGGGTGTGGATATTGAAGATGTACTGGCAGCACTTGATGAAGAGGAAAGTTCCCGTATCGAGCTTCAGGATGGATATACGTTAATTCTTGTGGATATTCCGTCGATTGAGATCCGCCATGAAAAGGAATCCTATACGACAATCCCTCTTGGAATTATTATTACACAGGACGAGATCATTACCGTCTGCACGGAAGATACACCGGTGCTGCAGGCGTTCCTGAATAATCGTGTGAAGGAATTCAGTACGAAGAAGAAGCTTCGTTTTGTATACCAGATCCTGTATCGTATCGCGGTTCTTTATCAAAGTGATCTGCGCATTATTGACAAGATGCGTACGGAGATTGAGGAACGTGTCGGCGATGATACCGAAGAAGTCGATCTGATCGCGCTTCACGAGCTGGAATCCACACTCGTATACTTTGCGACATCGCTTCGTGCAAATGGAGTTGTGCTGGATCGACTGACAAGATACAAGAGACTGGAGCAGTATCCGGAAGATAAGGAATTGCTTGGTGATGTGATCGTCGAGAACAAGCAGGCAATCGAGATGACCGGTATTTATCGAGACATCATCAATGGTACCAGAGAGCTTCTCTCCTCTGTCATTGACAACCGAATGAACAGTATTATGAAATCCCTGACGGTCATTACACTGATTATGGCTATCCCAACGGTTGTTTCCGGTATCTATGGTATGAACGTGGATTCGCAGTGGGTTCCGTTTGCGCATGTGCAGAATGGATTTGGAATCATCTGTGGAATCATTGTAATCATCTGTGTGCTTATATTTATCTTTTTGCGCAAAAAGCGTATTTTTTAGAATTGAAATAGAGAAAACGAAAGCGTGGCTGAAAATTCAGTCACGCTTTTATAATGAAATCTTTCAAAATGCATATTGCATAAGGAAGAAGTTTACTTTGCCTGGAACCTTCCACTGGCTCCGCAAGGGAGAACAAGTCCATTGGAGGATACCGGCAGACCGATCTCTTCCGCGGTGATCGTTCCGTTGTATTTGCCGAGAACCGTATGCATCATGTAGGAAAGAACTGCCGGCTGCAGTCCGGTTGTATAAGAGTTGATCAGGAAAAAAAGAGGATCGTCCGTCAGAATCTGGGAACAGAGCTGAACGAGTGGATAGACGCTTTCCTCAATTTTCCAGATTTCGCCCTTCGGTCCGCGACCATAAGAAGGCGGATCCATGATGATTGCATCGTAGTGGTTGCCGCGGCGGATCTCACGTTCCACGAATTTTACGCAGTCATCCACGAGCCAGCGGATCGGCGCATCTTTCAGCCCGGATGAGACGGCATTCTCTTTGGCCCAGGTAACCATTCCCTTAGAAGCGTCCACATGTGTCACACTTGCGCCTGCCGCTGCAGCGGCGATGGTTGCGCCTCCGGTGTAGGCGAACAGGTTTAATACTTTAACCGGTCTGCCGCTTTTGACTGCGTCGGCAATCAGCGTGGAGAACCAGTTCCAATTGGCAGCCTGTTCCGGAAACAGACCGGTGTGTTTAAAACTGAACGGCTTCAGATGGAAAGTAAGTTCCTTATTAATAGGAAGAGGGTAGTGAATGGTCCACTCCTGCGGGAGATCAAAGAACTCCCATTCTCCGCCGCCTTTGGAACTTCTGTGATAATGACCGTTCATGCGCTTCCAGCCCTTCTCCTGCTTCGGGGTATCCCAGATGACCTGCGGATCCGGACGAACCAATAAGTACTTGCCCCAGCGCTCAAGCTTCTCGCCGCGGGAACAGTCAATGACTTCGTAATCTTTCCATTTATCTGCTAACCACATGTGTAAATCCTCCTGTATTGTGATCGTGTTTCTTCTATATATAATAGAACTGCAATGCAAATTCCTACTTGCAAAAAATCTGCATTTATCATACCATGATTTTGCAGAATGGCATACCTTTTTGCACATTTTAAAGAAAATAAAATTTTTTTGAAAAACTACTTGTCAAATCGAAGATTGTCATGTATAATATCACTTGCTGTGGCATGATAGCTGTGAAGCGTGAGGTTGCTGCCTACAAATTGGCAGGTTTTCCGTGGAGCGAATGTCAAGTTAGGAAACTGACGACAAGTCACTGTACAGACAATATGATCTACAACGAAGAAGTAGAATGATGTGTGGAATGCTTAAGGGATGTGAGCAGAAAGCGTGCGGCTGAGCGGCTGCAAGAGAACTGTTGCGAACATCATCCGGGCTTGGACAGAAATGACTGACGAATTGTTAGCCATAAGGAATCTGTCGCAAGCGACCACCTTTATGGCAGGAACCACACGGGTATGTGTACAGTCACCGCTTGTCGTACTATTTAAAAGTGCGAAAAGGAGGCGACTTTTTTTATGGCAAGTCAAGTAATGAGAATCACTCTCAAGGCTTATGATCACGAATTAGTTGATTCATCAGCAAAGAAAATCATCGAGACTGTAAAGAAGAACGGATCACAGGTGAGCGGACCGGTACCTCTTCCTACAAAGAAGGAAGTAGTTACAATTCTTAGAGCTACTCACAAGTACAAAGATTCCCGTGAACAGTTCGAGCAGAGAACTCATAAGAGACTTATCGATATCGTGACACCAACACAGAAGACTGTTGATGCATTATCTCGTTTAGAGATGCCAGCTGGTGTTTACATCGATATCAAAATGAAGCAGAAGTAATTACTGTTTCGAAATGATTTAAGATATCCCTGAATAGTTCATATAGATATGGCTGCTCTAGGATGAACGGTTCCGCTACTCCGAAGTCAATTAATTCTTCGCGGATTGGCAAGTCGGGCATGAAGCGTTCCGCTGTAGAAAACAGGAGGTAAAAAATGAAGAAAGCAATTTTAGCAACAAAAGTCGGAATGACTCAGATCTTCAATGCAGACGGCGTATTAGTGCCGGTTACTGTATTACAGGCTGGTCCATGTGTTGTTACTCAGGTTAAGACTGTTGAGAACGACGGATACAGCGCAGTTCAGGTTGGTTTTGTTGACAAGAAGGAAAAGGTTGTTAACAAGGACGCCAACGGTAAGAAAGAAATTCGCAACAGACATGGCGTAAACAAAGCTCAGATGGGACACTTCGCTAAGGCTGGTGTATCTGGTAAGAGATTTGTACGTGAGTTCAAGTTTGAGAATGCAGCAGATTACAATTTAGCAGATGAGATCAAGGCTGACATCTTCGCAGAAGGAGATAAGGTTGATGTTACTGCAATTTCCAAAGGTAAAGGTTTCCAGGGTGCTATCAAGAGATTAGGTCAGCACAGAGGACCTATGGCTCATGGTTCTAAGTTCCATCGCCATCAGGGTTCTAACGGTGCATGTTCTTCTCCAAGCCGTGTATTCAAGGGAAAAGGAATGCCTGGACACATGGGAAGCGTAAAGGTTACAACTCAGAATCTTGAGGTTGTAAGAGTTGACGCTGAGAACAACTTACTGCTGATCAAGGGTGCTGTCCCAGGAGCAAAGAAAGCTCTGATCACAGTTAAAGAGACCACAAAGACTCGTAAATAGTGCATAGTAAGAAAGGAGGAACTTTACGATGGCTAAAGTAGCTGTTTATAACATGGAAGGTAAAGAAGTTGATTCAATCGAATTAAACGATTCCATTTTCGGCGTAGAAATTAATGAGCATTTAGTTCATATGGCTGTGCTTCAGCAGCTTGCAAATAATCGTCAGGGAACACAGAAGGCTAAGACACGTTCTGAAGTTCGCGGTGGCGGAAGAAAACCATGGAGACAGAAGGGAACCGGTCATGCAAGACAGGGATCTACAAGAGCTCCACAGTGGACAGGTGGCGGAGTTGTGTTTGCTCCAGTACCAAGAGATTACTCATTCAAGCTTAACAAGAAGGAAAAGAGAGCGGCATTAAAGTCTGTACTTACTTCTAAGGTAGCAGAGAACAAGTTCGTAGTAGTTGATGAACTTAAGATGGATGAGATCAAGACAAAGAAGTTCGTTCAGGTTATGAAGAACCTTGATTCTGAGAAGGCATTAGTTGTATTAAATGATATGGATACAAACGTTATCGCATCTGCAGCTAATATCCCAACAGTTAAGACTGCTCAGACAAACGAGCTGAATGTATTTGATGCATTAAAGTATGATAAGGTAGTCGTAACTAAGGCTGCTCTTGCAACAATCGAGGAGGTGTATGCATAATGGCAAACGTACAGTATTATGATGTAATCCTCAAACCAGTAGTAACTGAGAAGAGTATGGCAGCTATGGCTGAGAAGAAATACACATTTCTTGTTCATCCGGAAGCAAACAAGACCATGATCAAAGAAGCAGTAGAGAGAATGTTCGAAGGCACAAAGGTTGCCAAGGTCAACACAATGAATTGTGAAGGCAAGAACAAGAGACGTGGAATGGTAACTGGTAAGACTGCTAAGACAAAGAAAGCAATCGTTCAGTTAACAGAGGACAGCAAGGATATCGAGATCTTCGCTGGATTATAATTCCACGGGGCGATACATCGGAGATGTACCGCAATGAGCACTTGCATAAGAGCTGCTTCGCAAGCAAGTGCGTGGGTAATACTTCAAAGAAGCATTACAGATTATGCGTCAGCGATGACGCGATAATGAAAACATCGAAAGGAGAAAAACAATGGGAATTAAGACATATAACCCATATACACCTTCCAGAAGAAATATGACTGGCTCTGATTTCGCTGAGATCACAAAGACAACTCCTGAGAAATCACTTGTAACTTCTTTAAAGAAGAACGCTGGTCGTAACAATCAGGGTAAAATCACAGTTAGACACCAGGGTGGTGGAAACAGAAGAAAATACAGAATCATCGATTTCAAGAGAAGAAAAGATGGTATTCCGGCAACTGTAATCGGTATCGAGTACGATCCGAACAGAACAGCAAATATCGCTTTGATCTGCTATGCAGACGGCGAGAAGGCATATATCTTAGCACCTGCAGGATTAACCGACGGAATGAAGGTTATGAATGGACCAGAGGCTGAGGTAAGAGTTGGAAACTGCTTACCACTTGAGAATATCCCAGTTGGTACACAGATCCACAACATCGAGTTACTTCCTGGCAAGGGTGGACAGTTAGTTCGTTCTGCAGGACTTAGCGCACAGCTTATGGCTAAGGAAGGAAAGTACGCAACACTTCGTCTTCCTTCAGGCGAGATGAGAATGGTTCCAATTCAGTGTAGAGCAACAATCGGTGTTATCGGAAACGGTGACCATAACCTCGTAAATATTGGTAAGGCTGGACGTAAGCGTCACATGGGTGTTCGCCCAACAGTTCGTGGTTCTGTTATGAACCCTAATGACCATCCACACGGTGGTGGTGAAGGTAAGGCTCCAGTAGGTCGTCCAGGACCATGTACTCCATGGGGCAAGCCTGCACTCGGTCTGAAGACCAGAAAGAAGAACAAGCAGTCTAACAAGCTTATCGTAAGAAGAAGAGACGGTAGAGCTATCAAATAATTAGGAGGTTGAAGAAATGGCACGTTCACTTAAAAAAGGACCATTTGCTGATGAAAGCTTACTGAAAAAAGTAGATGCTATGAACGCTTCCGGAGACAAGTCCGTTATCAAGACTTGGTCCCGTCGTTCTACTATTTTCCCATCTTTCGTTGGACACACAATCGCTGTTCATGATGGAAGAAAGCATGTTCCGGTATATGTTACTGAGGATATGGTTGGACACAAGCTCGGTGAGTTCGTTGCAACAAGAACTTACAGAGGACATGGAAAAGACGAGAAGAAATCAGGCGTGAGATAAGATTTAGTGAAAGGAGGTTTCATCCATGGCAAAAGGACATAGATCCCAGATCAAGAGAGAGAGAAATGAAGTAAAAGATACAAGACCTTCAGCTAAGTTATCTTATGCTAGAGTGTCCGTACAGAAAGCTTGCTTCGTATTAGATGCAATTCGTGGTAAAGATGTAGCAACTGCACTTGCAATTGTTTCATATAACCCAAGATACGCTTCAAGCGTTGTAGAGAAACTGTTAAAGTCAGCAATCGCTAACGCTGAGAATAATAATGGAATGAAAGCAGAGAACCTTTATGTAGCAGAGTGCTACGCAAATAAGGGACCAACAATGAAGAGAATTCATCCTAGAGCACAGGGTAGAGCTTACAGAATCGAAAAGAGAATGAGCCACATTACAATCGTGCTTGATGAAAGATAGGAGGCAATCATGGGACAGAAAGTTAATCCTCATGGATTAAGAGTCGGCGTTATCAAAGATTGGGATTCTAAATGGTATGCAGATGGTGATTTCGCTGATTACTTAGTAGAAGATTACAATATCAGAACATTTTTAAAGAAGAAATTATATGCAGCTGGTGTTTCTAAGATTGAGATCGAGAGAGCATCAGACCGCGTAAAGGTTATCATTTACACAGCTAAGCCAGGTGTTGTAATTGGTAAGGGCGGAGCAGAGATCGAGAAGATCAAAGCAGAAGTTCAGAAGCTTACAGACAAGAAGTTAGTTGTTGATATCAAAGAAGTAAAGAGACCTGACCGTGACGCTCAGTTAGTAGCTGAGAATATCGCTTTACAGCTTGAGAACCGTGTTTCTTTCCGTAGAGCAATGAAGTCTTGCATGGGTCGTGCAATGAAGAGCGGCGCAAAGGGTATTAAGACCTCTTGTTCCGGACGTCTTGGCGGAGCTGATATGGCTCGTACAGAGTTCTACTCTGACGGAACTATCCCGCTTCAGACACTTCGTGCAGATATCGATTATGGATTCGCAGAGGCAGATACAACTTACGGTAAAGTTGGTGTTAAGGTTTGGATCTACCGTGGCGAAGTGCTTCCTACAAAGGGTAATAAGGAAGGAGGAGCTCAGTAATTATGTTAATGCCTAAGAGAGTTAAACATCGTAAACAGTTCCGTGGTTCCATGGCTGGTAAAGCTACCAGAGGAAACAAGATCACATATGGTGAGTATGGTATCGTAGCATTAGAGCCTTGCTGGATCAAAGCTAATCAGATCGAGGCAGCTCGTGTCGCTATGACAAGACACATCAAGCGTGGTGGTAAAGTTTGGATCAAGATTTTCCCGGAGAAGCCTGTAACACATAAGCCTATGGGTGTTCGTATGGGTAAAGGAAAAGGTGCCCTTGAGTATTGGGTAGCTGTAGTTAAACCAGGTAGAGTATTATTTGAAATCTCCGGTGTTCCGGAAGACGTAGCGAAAGAAGCTTTACGTCTTGCTACACATAAATTACCTTGCAAATGTAAAGTAGTTTCACGTGCAGATTTAGAAGGCGGTGAGTCAAATGAAAACTAGTGCATATTTAGAAGAATTAAAGACACTTTCTGTTGCAGACTTACAGGCACAGTTAGTTGATGCGAAAAAGGAACTTTTCAATTTGAGATTCCAGAATGCAACCAATCAGTTAGATAACACAGCAAGAATTAAGGAAGTTCGCAAGAATATTGCTAGAATTCAGACTGTTATCACCGAGAAGGCAAGCATCGCTGAGTAATCCCAACCGCATCTGCTGACAGAGTGCAGATGCTCAGGCAATGCAGAACATGCATTACATTTTCAGAAAGGAGACTTCGGTCGTGGAAGAAAGAAATCTTAGAAAAACACGTGTAGGTGTTGTTGTAAGCGATAAGATGGATAAGACAATCGTTGTAGCTGTAAAGAACAATGAGAGACATCCACTTTACAACAAGATTGTAAAAAAGACTTATAAATTAAAAGCTCATGACGAGAACAACGATGCTAAGATCGGTGATACCGTTAGAGTAATGGAAACAAGACCTTTATCTAAAGATAAGAGATGGAGACTTGTAGAAATCATGGAAAGAGCAAAATAATAAAAGGAGGCTACAAGCATGGTACAGCAGGAAAGCAGACTCAGAGTTGCAGATAATACTGGAGCTAAAGAGTTACTTGTTATCCGCGTTATGGGTGGATCTACCAGAAGATATGCGAACATCGGCGATGTCATCGTTGCTACTGTTAAAGATGCAACACCAGGCGGTGTTGTTAAAAAAGGCGATGTTGTTAAGGCCGTAGTTGTTCGTTCAGTAAAAGGTGCTCGTCGTAAAGACGGATCTTATATTAAGTTTGATGAGAATGCAGCAGTTATTATCAAGGACGACAAGACTCCAAGAGGAACTCGTATCTTTGGACCAGTAGCTCGTGAGCTTCGTGAGAAACAGTTCATGAAAATTGTTTCTCTGGCTCCAGAAGTATTATAGGAGGAACGAAGATGGCAAGTATGAAGATCAAAAAAGGCGATATGGTTAAGGTTATCGCTGGAAGAGATAAGGATAAAGAGGGCAAGGTTATTGCCGTAAATAAGAAAGACAACACACTCCTCGTTGAAGGTGTCAACATGGTTACAAAGCATGCTAAGCCTAGCATGGCTAACCAGCAGGGCGGAATCCTTCATCAGGAAGGACCTATTGATGCATCGAACGTTATGTTCCTTCACAAGGGTAAGGCTACTCGCGTAGGCTTCAAGATGGATGGAGACAAGAAAGTTCGTTACGCTAAATCAACAGGCGATGTTATCGATTAATTGAAGAGAGGAGGACAAAACATTGAGTAGACTTAAAGAGCAGTACGAAAATGAGATCAAAGACGCAATGATCAAAAAGTTCGGTTACAAGAATACAATGGAGGTTCCAAAGCTTGACAAGATCGTAGTTAACATGGGTGTTGGTGAGGCTAAGGAGAACGCAAAGATTCTTGAGGCAGCTGTAAAGGACATGGAGGCCATCACAGGTCAGAAGGCCGTTACAACAAAGGCTAAGAACGCTATCGCTAACTTCAAGATCAGAGAGAACATGCCAATCGGATGTAAGGTTACATTACGTGGCGAGAAGATGTATGAGTTCGCTGATCGTCTTATCAACTTAGCATTACCTCGTGTACGTGACTTCAGAGGCGTTAATCCTAACGCATTTGACGGACGTGGAAACTACGCACTTGGTATCAAGGAGCAGATTATCTTCCCTGAGATCGAGTACGATAAGGTAGATAAGGTTCGTGGTATGGATATCATCTTTGTTACAACAGCAAAGACTGATGAAGAGGCACGTGAGTTATTGACTCTGTTCAATATGCCATTCGCTAAATAATTAGGAGGGAATTTTAATGGCTAAGACAAGTATGAAAGTTAAACAGCAGCGTAAACCAAAATTCTCTACTAGAGAATACACACGTTGCAGAATTTGTGGACGTCCACATTCAGTTTTAAGAAAATACGGAATCTGCAGAGTATGTTTCCGTGAGTTAGCATATAAAGGTCAGATCCCAGGCGTTAAGAAGGCATCTTGGTAAACCTTTAAGAGAAAAGTAGTAATCCAAAAGGAGGAAAAATGTCATGATGATGACAAGTGATCCAATTGCAGATATGCTTACAAGAATTCGTAATGCAAATACTGCAAAACATGATACAGTAGATATTCCAGCATCCAAGATCAAAATTGCTATCGCTGGCATCCTTGTTGATGAAGGATTCATCGAGAAGTATGACATCATCGAGGATGGTAACTTCAAGACAATCCGCGTTACTTTAAAGTATGGCGCAGATAAGAACGAGAAGATCATTACAGGTATTAAGAGAATCTCTAAGCCAGGTTTACGTGTATACGCTGGCAAGGACGAGATTCCGAGTGTACTTGGTGGATTAGGAATCGCAATCCTTTCTACAAACCAGGGTATCGTAACTGACAAGGAAGCTAGAAAGCTTAAAGTTGGTGGCGAGGTATTAGCATTTGTATGGTAATCATACAAAAGGTTTTCCCAAAAGTATAAACCGGTCGTATGACCGGACATACAATAGAAACTATTAAATCATCCAAAAATATAGGAGGTACGGGCATGTCACGTATAGGAAGAATGCCAATCGCAGTTCCGGCTGGAGTAACAGTTGAGATTGCAGAAAATAATCATGTGACTGTAACAGGTCCAAAGGGTACTCTTGAGAGAACACTTCCATCTGAGATGGACATCAAATTAGAGAACTCTGAAATCGTAGTAACAAGACCAAATGACTTAAAGAAAATGAAATCCTTACATGGATTAACAAGAACACTCATTAACAACATGGTAGTTGGTGTTACTGAGGGTTACACAAAGACTCTTGAAGTTAATGGTGTAGGTTATAGAGCTTCTAAGTCTGGAAAGAAGCTTACACTCAACTTAGGATACTCTCATCCGGTTGAGATGGAAGATCCGGAAGGACTCGAGGCAGTAGTTGAGGATAACAAGATTATCATCAAAGGTATTGATAAAGAAAAAGTTGGCCAGTACGCAGCTGAAATCAGAGATAAGAGAAGACCTGAGCCATACAAGGGCAAGGGAATCAAGTATGCTGATGAGGTTATTAGACGTAAGGTTGGTAAGACTGGTAAGAAATAATTAAAGGAGTGGACAAGAAATGGTTAGTAAAAAATCAAGAACAGAAGTTCGTGAAAAGAAACATAGCAGAATGCGTAATCATCTTGCAGGTACAGCAGAGCGTCCTCGTTTAGCTGTATTCAGAAGTAATAACCATATGTATGCTCAGATTATTGACGATACAGTTGGCAATACACTTGTTTCTGCTTCAACCCTGGATAAGGATTTAAAAGCAGAGGTCGAGAAGACTAATAACGTTGATGCAGCAGCAAAGCTTGGTACTGTTATTGCAAAGAAAGCATTAGATAAGGGTATTACCACAGTTGTCTTCGATAGAGGCGGTTTTATTTACGCAGGCAAGGTAAAAGCATTAGCTGAAGCAGCAAGAGAAGCTGGTTTAGAGTTTTAGGAGGAGACAAACATGAAACGTGAAATCATTGATGCTAGTCAATTAGAATTAGTTGACCAGGTTGTTGACATCAAGCGTGTAACAAAGGTTGTTAAGGGTGGACGTAACATGCGTTTCACAGCTCTCGTTGTTGTTGGTGACAAAAACGGTCATGTTGGCGCTGGTCTTGGAAAGGCAGCTGAAATTCCTGAAGCTATCCGTAAGGGAAAAGAAGATGCAATCAAGAGCCTGATCAGTGTTAAATTAGACGAGAATAACTCTATTACACATGATGTAACAGGAAAATACACAGGTGCTTCTGTATTATTAAAGAAGTCTCCTGAAGGTACTGGTATCATCGCTGGTGGTCCAGCTCGTTCCGTATGTGAGCTTGCCGGAATCACTAACATCCGTACCAAGTCTATGGGATCTAACAATAAGCAGAACGTTGTACTTGCTACAATCGAGGCACTTTCTCAGCTTAGAAGCCCAGAAGAAGTTGCAAAGCTTCGCGGCAAGTCCGTAGAAGAAATCTTAGGTTAAGGAGGAGCTATTAAGAGATGGCAGATAAAGTTAAAGTAACACTTATTAAGTCAACAATCGGTGCTGTTCCTAAGAACAAGAAGACGATCGAAGCTCTTGGATTAACTAAGTTAAATAAGACTGTTGAGTTGCCAAACAACGCAGCTACACAGGGCTCACTTCGTAAGGTTGCACCATACGTTAAAGTAGAAGAAGTTTAAGAATAAGACAAGGAGGTGCCAAAATGGATTTATCTAGTTTAAAAGCAGCTGAAGGTTCAGCTCATAGCGATAATTTCAGAAGAGGCCGTGGACATGGTTCAGGAAACGGTAAGACCGCTGGTAAGGGCCATAAGGGTCAGAAAGCTCGTTCTGGAGCACCAAGACCAGGTTTTGAAGGTGGCCAGATGCCATTATACAGAAGATTACCTAAGAGAGGTTTCAAGTGCAGAAACTCTAAGGAAATCATCGGTATTAACCTCTCTGCTCTTGAGCAGTTCGATAACGATGCAGTCGTATCAGTAGAGACACTGATCGAGGCTGGTGTTGTTAAGAACCCAAGAGATGGAGTTAAGATTCTTGGCAATGGAGAGTTTACTAAGAAGCTGACAGTCCAGGCTAATGCATTCAGCGCTAGCGCTAAGGAAAAGATTGAAGCTCTTGGTGGAAAAGCAGAGGTGATCTAATGCTCGAGACACTTCGTAATGCATTTAAAATTAAAGATATTCGTAACCGAATTCTCTTTACATTTTTTATGTTAGTTGTAATCCGGATCGGAAGCGAGCTTCCGGCTCCGGGTGTCAACGGAGAAGTTTTCAAACAGTGGTTTGAAAGTCAGTCCGCTGACGGATTCGGATTTTTTAATGCGATCACTGGTGGTTCATTCCTGAACATGTCCGTATTCGCACTTAACATTACTCCGTACATTACATCTTCCATTATTATTCAGTTGCTCACGATCGCAATTCCGAAACTTGAGGAAATGCAGCGTGACGGTGAAGAGGGAAGAAAGAAAATGACTGCAATTACACGTTACCTGACAGTTGCACTTGCATTAATTCAGGCCGTTGCAATGACAATCTTTTTCTATCGTGGAGATCAGCTGACATCAAGCAGCCCTCTGACATTTATCATGGTTGTCACAGGTCTGACTGCAGGTTCTACTGTGCTGATGTGGATTGGTGAGCGTATTACTGAGAAGGGTGTCGGAAATGGTATTTCGATTGTTTTGACAATCAACATTATTTCCCGTATTCCTCAGGATCTTGGAACTCTCTGGAGTCAGTTTATTGTAAACAAGTCTATTCCAAAGGCAATCGTTGCTGCACTTATTATTTGTGCAATCATCGTTGCAATGGTAGTGTTTGTAGTATTCCTTCAGGACGCTGAGAGAAGAATTCCTGTTCAGTATTCTAAGAAGATTCAGGGACGCAAGCAGGTTGGTGGTCAGCAGACACATATTCCTCTTAAGGTTAACACCGGCGGTGTTATTCCGGTCATCTTTGCTCAGTCATTGATGCAGACACCGGTAATTATCGCAAGTGTACTTGGAAAAGGAAACGGAACCGGTATTGGCAGCAAGATTCTGCGTGGATTATCCCAGTCCAACTGGTGTGATCCGGAGCAGCCGATTTACTCAATCGGACTTGTTGTTTATCTGTTACTGCTTGTCGCTTTTGCATATTTCTATACAGAGATTACCTTTAATCCGTTAGAGATTGCAGACAATATGAAGAAATCAGGCGGATTCATTCCTGGAATCAGACCAGGAAAGCCAACAAGCGATTACTTAAGCAATATGCTTCATTATATCGTATTTATCGGAGCAGTTGGTCTTGCAATCGTTGCTGTAATTCCGATCTTCTTTAATGGCGTATTCAACGCTGATGTTTCCTTCGGTGGAACATCCATCATCATTATTGTTGGTGTAATCATTGAGACATTAAAGCAGATTGAATCACAGATGAGAGTTCGTTATTATAAGGGATTTTTGAACGATTAATTATGTTTTGGAGATACTGTCTACAGTATCTCCATTCGTAATATAAAGAATGGAGATAAGAATGAAAATTATTATGTTAGGGGCTCCGGGAGCAGGAAAAGGAACACAGGCAAAGCAGATCGCTGCAAAGTATCAGATTCCACATATCTCAACAGGAGACATTTTCCGTGCCAACATTAAGAATGGTACAGAATTAGGAAAGAAAGCAAAAACTTATATGGATCAGGGAGCACTTGTTCCGGATGAACTGACATGTGATCTTGTAATGGATCGTATCCAGCAGGATGACTGCAAGAACGGATTCGTACTTGATGGTTTTCCAAGAACAATTCCTCAGGCAGAGGCACTTGATGCAGCGCTTAAGAAGATCAGCGAGTCTATGGATTATGCAATCGATGTTGATGTTCCGGATGAGAACATTGTAAATCGTATGGGTGGACGTCGTGCCTGCTTAAATTGTGGAGCGACATACCATATCGTATTCAATCCGACTAAGGTAGAAGGCAAGTGTGACGCATGCGGAAGCGATACCGTACTTCGTGATGATGATAAGCCAGAGACCGTTCAGAAGCGTCTGAGTGTATATCATGAGCAGACCCAGCCGCTGATCGATTACTATAAGGCGCAGGGAATCTTAAAGTCTGTAGATGGCACACAGCCGATGGATAAGGTATTTACCGATATCGTCGCAATCTTAGGTGAATAAAATGACGATAACGATTAAATCTTCCGAAGAGATAGCACTGATGCGTGAGGCTGGACGAATCCTTGCCAAAGTACATCAGGATCTTGGAAAAGAAATTAAGCCAGGAATGTCAACATTGGACATTGATCGGTTGGGAGAAGAGATGATCCGTAGCTTCGGATGTATTCCTTCCTTTAAAAATTATTGCGGATATCCGGCATCGATTTGTGTATCGGTGAATGACGAAGTTGTCCACGGAATTCCGACAGATAAGAGAATTATTGAAGAAGGCGACATTGTAAGTCTGGATGCGGGAGTTATTTACAAAGGGTATCATTCCGATGCAGCCCGAACGGTTGCTGTGGGGGAAGTGAGTGAAGAGGCTCGTTTATTGATCGAGCGGACCAGACAGTCCTTCTTTGAAGGAATGAAGATGGCCACCGCGGGAAAGCATCTTCATGATATCTCAAGAGCAATCGGCGATTATGCAGAGAAATTTGGATACGGAGTTGTCCGTGATCTGTGTGGACACGGAATCGGAAGCCACCTTCACGAAGAACCTGAGATTCCGAATTTCAGACAGTGGCGCAGGGGACCGAAGCTTCGCGCAGGAATGACGCTTGCGGTGGAACCAATGATCGATATTGGTACGGCCGATGTGTTCTGGATGGATGATGAGTGGACCGTTGTTACGGCAGATCATTCATTATCGGCACACTATGAGAACACGATTCTTATTACGGAGGGCAAGCCGGAGATTCTTTCTCTTACCGAAGAGGAAAAAGAAGCCGGATTGTTAGATCTCATTTAACAACATTAAGTTCAATTGATTCAATTCAGGAGGAAAGAAAGTTATGTCAAAAGCAGACGTTATTGAAGTAGAAGGCGTAGTAGTTGAGAAACTTCCAAACGCATTTTTTAAAGTAGAACTTGAGAATGGTCATCAGATCCTGGCAACCATCAGCGGAAAGCTTCGTATGAATTTTATCCGTATTCTGCCAGGCGATAAGGTGACAATTGAGATGTCTCCATACGATTTGACCAAGGGAAGAATTATTTGGAGAGATAAATAAAATAATTATTGACTTCCATGAAGTGTCTGTGTATAATGTTATACGGACACTTTTGGGAAAGTACCTAGGAGATAGCGGGAATCCGCTGAAATAGGGCTTTTATAGAGAAAGGAGGATTTGCTGTGAAGGTAAGATCATCAGTTAAGCCTATTTGCGAGAAATGCAAAGTCATCAAGAGAAAAGGAAGCATCAGAATTATCTGTGAGAATCCAAAGCATAAGCAGAGACAGGGTTAATTACGAAAGTAAGCGATAACCCTGCTTTTGTGCGTTGTGATATCCTTTTCACAATGGAATCCGGGTAGAGGATTTCAAATTCATTATGTGCGGCTGCAGCGCAGAATATTAGCGCTGTTCATAATAAACAGAGGCATATCTGGGTGTGCATCATTATACCGAGTGATGTATATCAAATATGCAAATATGGAACCCCTTTTGACATGCACACATTTCAGGACGTGCAACCGTAGCTGTATGCCGGCTGGGGACGGAATACGTATATTGTTGCAGATATACTTATGACTACTAATAATCAGAAAATTTTATGGAGGTGTAAACACACATGGCTCGTATTGCAGGTGTAGATTTACCAAGAGAAAAACGTGTAGAAATCGGTTTAACTTACATCTACGGAATCGGTAGAACAAGTTCCAACCGTATCCTTGAAGCAGCTAATGTTGATCCTAACACACGTGTTAGAGACTTAACTGACGACGAGGTTAAGAGAATCAGTGCAGTCATCGATGAGACACAGACTGTAGAAGGTGATTTAAGAAGAGAGATCGCTCTTAATATTAAGAGACTTCAGGAGATCGGATGCTATCGTGGAATCCGTCACAGAAAGGGACTTCCTGTTCGTGGACAGAAGACAAAGACTAACGCTAGAACAAGAAAAGGTCCTAAGAGAACTGTAGCAAACAAGAAGAAATAATTAAATTTGAGAAAGTAGGTTAGTTTAGATATGGCTAAGAACGTTGCAAAGAAAACAACAAAAAAGCGCGTAAAGAAAAACGTTGAACGCGGACAGGCACACATTCAGGCATCTTTTAACAATACAATTGTAACTCTTACAGATACTGAAGGAAACGCTTTATCATGGGCAAGTGCTGGTGGTCTTGGATTTAGAGGTTCAAAGAAATCTACTCCATATGCTGCACAGATGGCAGCAGAAACTGCTACAAAGGCAGCATTAATTCACGGATTAAAGACAGTTGATGTATTCGTTAAGGGTCCGGGATCAGGACGTGAGGCAGCTATTCGTGCCCTTTCCGCTTGCGGTCTTGAAGTTACATCCATCAGAGACGTAACTCCAGTTCCTCATAACGGATGCCGTCCACCAAAGCGCAGAAGAGTTTAATTAGGAGGTATCGATTAAGATGGCAGTTAATAAAGTACCTGTACTGAAAAGATGTAGATCCCTTGGTTTAGAGCCAAGTTATTTAGGATATGATAAGAAGTCTAAGAGAAATCTTCAGAGAGCAAACCGCAAGGTATCTGAGTACGGACTTCAGTTACGTGAGAAGCAGAAGGCTAAGTTCATCTATGGTGTATTAGAGAAGCCTTTCCGTAACTACTATAAGAAAGCAGATAAGATGAGAGGATTAACAGGTCCTAACCTTATGACAATCCTTGAGTCAAGACTTGATAACGTAGTATTCCGTCTTGGTTTCGCAAGAACAAGAAAGGAAGCTAGACAGATCGTTGATCACAAGTTCGTAACCGTTAACGGTAAGGTTGTAAACATTCCTTCTTACTTAGTTAAGGCTGGCGATGTAATCGAGATCAAAGAGAGCAAGAAGAACATTCAGCGTATGAAGGACATCGTTGAGGTTGCTGGTGGAAGAATCGTTCCAGAGTGGTTAGATATTGATGCTGAGAAGCTTCAGGGAACTGTTAAGGAATTACCTTCACGTGAGCAGATCGACGTTCCTGTAAACGAGATGTTAATCGTCGAGTTATACTCTAAGTAATTAGCTTGATGTAGTGCATGAGTTATGTGCTAAAGGAGATGCACCCCTATGGGGTGCGTCTCGTTAAATGACGAACAAAACCCGAGAAGGAGGGACTTTGTAGTGTTCGATTTTGAAAAACCAAAAATTGAGATCGCTGAAATTTCAGAAGACAAGACATATGGCAAATTTGTTGTAGAGCCTTTGGAAAGAGGATATGGTACGACACTTGGTAATTCTTTAAGAAGAATTATGCTTTCTTCATTACCGGGAGCAGCTGTTAGTCAGGTTAAGATTGACGGAGTTCTTCATGAGTTTAGCTCAATCCCAGGTGTTAAGGAAGATGTTACTGAAATTATCATGAACATCAAGAACCTCGCTATCCGCAATAATAGTTCTACAAATGAACCAAAAGTTGCTTACATTGAATTCGAAGGTGAAGGCGTTGTTACTGCGGCTGATATTCAGGTAGATTCGGATATCGAGATCATGAATCCTGATTTAGTGATCGCACACTTAAACGGTGGTGCAGATTGCAAATTATACATGGAACTGACAATCACTAAGGGTAGAGGTTACATTAGTGCAGATAAGAATAAGACGGAAGATACACCAATCGGTGTGATCGCAATCGATTCTATCTACACACCGGTTGACCGTGTCAATGTAACAATCGAGAATACCCGTGTAGGTCAGGTTACCGATTATGACAAGCTTACATTGGATGTATATACCAATGGAACTTTAGAGCCGGATGAGGCTGTCAGCCTTGCTGCTAAAGTATTAAGCGAGCACCTGAACCTTTTCATCGATTTATCTGATGCTGCGCAGCAGGCTGAGGTTATGGTTGAGAAAGAGAATGATGCACAGGAGAAGGTTCTTGAGATGAATATCGATGAGCTGGAACTGTCCGTTCGTTCTTATAACTGTCTGAAGAGAGCAGGAATTAATACAGTTGCTGAGCTGATCAATCGTACTCCGGAAGACATGATGAAGGTTCGTAACCTTGGTCGTAAGTCTTTAGAGGAAGTATTGGCAAAACTCAAAGAATTAGGATTACAGTTGAATCAGGGAGAAGAATAATTCGTTAGTCTTCTTTTTGAATATAGTTGTGATGGCAACATTGCAACAGAAGAGATGGCAGTTCAGTAAGTCCAAAGGAGCATGGCTGTCTACTCTTTGTGGCTATTGCGGTATATCTTATGCGGTACATCTTTGATGTATAGCCAGTGAACATATCGCCTAAACAAATTAAGAATGGGTTCGGTAAGTAAGTCCGATGAGCGTGGCCGGATACCCCACAAATGGAGGAAAAAACAATGGCAAAGTATCGTAAGTTAAGCAGAACCTCTAGCCAGAGAAAGGCATTATTAAGAGGTCAGGTAACAGCTCTTATCGCTAATGGTAAGATCGTAACAACAGAAGCTAAGGCTAAGGAAGTTCGCAAGATCGCTGAAGGTCTTATCGCAGCTGCTGTACGTGAGAAAGACAACTTTGATGAAGTAACGGTAACAGCTAAGGTTGCCCGCAAGGACAAGGATGGCAAGAGAGTGAAAGAAGTTGTTGACGGTAAGAAAGTTACTGTATACGACGAAGTACAGAAGACAATCAAGAAGGATCAGCCTTCACGTCTTCATGCAAGAAGAGAGATGCTCAAGGTTCTCTACTCTGTAAAGACTACAGACGGAACTAAGAAGAACACAAAGGAAGTTGATCTTGTAGCAAAGTTATTCGATGAGATCGCTCCTAAGTACGCAGACCGTAACGGTGGTTACACAAGAATCGTAAAGATTGGTCAGCGTAAGGGTGACGGAGCTCTTGAAGTACTTCTTGAGTTAGTTTAATATCGATTGAACCATGAGACCCCATCTGCTTTGCAGGTGGGGTTTTTGTTGCGCTTTTTCAAACGCATGAAGTAATAATAAAAGAATCAATAGAGAAAGAGATGTATTTAAGTTGAAGAAAGAAAAAATTGTTATACGAGGTGAAATTGCACTCGTATTGGCTGTAATAATAAATAGTATGGGAGTTCTTCTGATGCTGCAATCGGGATCCGGAATTTCTGCAATTTCAAGTGTGCCATACGCGTTTAATCAGGTGTTCCCTAAGCTGACATTGGGAACGTGGACGTATTTGTTTCAGGGCCTTTTGATTTGTACGCTAATGGTTATGCGTAAAAAATTCGTACCGTCCTATCTGTTTAGTTTCGTGGTAGGATTTGCATTCGGTGAGTTGATGGATTTGCATGAATTATGGATTACCAGGCTCCCATTGACGATCCCTTTGCGGATTTTATATTTTGTATTAAGTTATTTGATTATTTGTATCGGAATCGCATTATCCAATCGTTGCCAGCTTCCGATTATTCCGACGGATTTGTTCCCGCGAGAACTTTCGGATATAACGCATATACCATATGCAAGGATTAAAATAGGTTTTGACGTAATTTGTCTGCTGGTTACGGCAATCATGACATTCTTCTGCCTTGGACGAATTATGGGACTTGGAATTGGCACGGTTGTCGCTGCGTTTACCATGGGAAAAGGTATTGCTTTGGTTGGTAACGTGATGGATCGGCATCTGGAATTTGTTTCGGTAATGAGTAAAGCTTCAACAAAACAAGGATGCTACACAAGATGAAAGGGAGAGTTACACGATGAAAAAGAAGAGTAAGTTCTTTGAGGAGTTTAAGAAGTTTATCCTGCGTGGAAATGTCATGGATATGGCAGTCGGTGTGATCGTCGGTGGCGCTTTTACGGCGATTGTGACATCGTTGAATGCGGATATTCTGACACCAATCTTAGGTCTGTTCGGAGGAACGGATTTCTCGTATCTGTATGTGACACTTGGAAGCGGAGAGAATGCACCGGTACTGCACTATGGTAATTTTATTACCGCTATTATTAACTTCCTGATTACCGCGCTTGTGATCTTTATCTTATTGAAAGTGATCAATCGAATTACGGAGCGTCTGAGTGCAATGACAGGAAATGAAGAAGAGACACCGGCGCCGACAACAAAGAAGTGCCCATACTGTTGCTCCGAGATTGATATTAAGGCAACCAGATGCCCTCATTGTACATCAATCTTAGAAGAAAAATAATTACTTGAATTACAGATGATACATATTATGGGAGAGAGAATGAGTCGGAATGCAATCCGACTCATTTAGTTTATGTGAAGTTTATTATTCCTGTTTTTTAGAAAACAGGATATTAACATTTGGGTGGACGTGTTATTATAAAAAAGAATTGGAATGTCGATAAGGAGATGGAAAATATGGATAAAGAAATAAAGCAACGCCTGGATCAGCAATTTGATTTTATTCGTGAGATTGACAAAGAGAAGTTTATTGGAAGACAGACCTATCTGACCGGCGCAGAACGTAAGGAGAATGATTCGGAGCACGCGTGGCATATGGCAATTATGACACTTTTGCTGAGTGAGTATGCGAACAAGGAAATTGATATCCTTCATACGATCAGTATGCTTCTGATCCATGATCTGGTGGAAATCGATGCCGGAGATACCTATGCGTATGATGAGGAAGGAAAGAAGACGCAGGCGGAGCGCGAGAGAAAAGCTGCGGATCGCATCTATGGAATGCTTCCGGAAGAACAGGGAAAGAAACTGTATGATCTGTGGCTCGAATTTGAGGCGCAGGAGACGCCAGAAGCGAAGTTCGCAAGGACGATGGACAATCTACAGCCGATGATGCTCAACGCTGCTACAGACGGCAAAGCGTGGGTGGAACATGGGGTATATTTGGATCAGATTCTCGGAAGAAACGCACATACTGCAGAGGGATCCGAAACTCTCTGGGAATATGCAAAAGAGAATTTTATTCAGCCGCATATTGAGGCTGGACATATTCGCGAAGGCAAAAGTGAGGATGAAGCGAGATAGCAAATCAGATGCTTGCATCTAAAATTTGCTATCTCGCTTCATCTGAACGCGCCCGCGAGCCAGACGACCGAAAGGTTGTCTGGCTTTTGCCTTCGCGTTATCAATTAGGAAGTGTTCAATTCGCAAATCAGATGCTTGCATCTAAAATTTGCTATCTTGCTTCATCTGAACGCGCCCGCGAGCCAGGCAACCGGAAGGTTGTCTGGCTTTTGCCTTCACATTTTTATAGTGAGGATTCGGTTCACGAGCCAGGTGTATAACGAAACATAGAAAAACGAGTTGACAGTAATCTGCCAACTCGTTTTGTTTACATATAAATTCTTGTTACACTATGCATTTTCTTTTGCATCGTTGTACTTCTGTACATAATTCTTGATACGATCATATGGATTGAGAAGATCGCTGATGGAAGAATCATGATTCAGAGTATCGATGATATAAGCGATATACTTACTCATATCGCAGCTGATGTAGTACTCTCTGCTTAACAGTTCCGGTGTCTGATAGATCAGGTTGGTTGTAACAACACGGTAGATCAGACCTTCCTCGTATGCTTTATCGAAGGAAGCAAGTCCGTTTGTGAACAGACCGAATGTAGAAACAACAAAGATACGATTGGCTTTGCGCTTCTTTAACTCTCTTGCCGTATCGATCATACTCTCGCCGGAAGAAATCATATCGTCGATGATGAATACATCCTTGCCTTCAACATTGGAACCTAAGAACTCATGCGCAACGATCGGGTTACGTCCGTCAACGATCTTGCTGTAATCACGTCTCTTATAGAACATACCCATATCAACACCAAGCACGTTTGCAAGATAGATTGCACGGTTGGTAGCACCCTCATCCGGGCTGATGATCATTAAGTGGTCTGCATCGATCGTGAGATCCTTAACGTTCTTCAAGATGCCTTTGATAAACTGATAAGAAGGCATTACGTTCTCGAATCCGTTCAGCGGGATCGCGTTTACAACACGCGGGTCGTGCGCATCGAAAGTAATGATGTTATCGATTCCCATATTGTAGAGTTCCTGTAATGCCAATGGACAGTCAAGAGACTCACGGGCAGTTCTTCTGTGCTGACGGCTCTCATACAGGAATGGCAGGATAACGGTGATTCTGCGAGCCTTGCCGCCGACTGCTGCGATCACACGCTTTAAGTCTGCGAAATGATCATCCGGAGACATATGGTTTGTCTGGCCACAGAGTGAATAAGTCAGACTGTAGTTGGTTACGTCAACCATAATATAGAGATCATAACCGCGGACAGACTGGTTGATCACACATTTGGCTTCTCCGGAACCGAAACGTGGAATGTAAGGCTCAATGATGTAACTGTCTTTGTGGTAATCTTTGAAAGCAATATCGTTATGATGCTCATGTTCACGGTGCTCTCTCCAGGTTGCAAGATAATCGTTTACTTTCTTACCGAGTTCAGTGCAGCTGGCAGTCGGGATCAGTCCCAGAGTACCGGTTGGCATGGTTTCCAGAATTCTTTCATCGTTTGGCATGATTTGTCCTCCATTAAGTGTGTAACAATATTTATATGTAATAACCTGTGAAATAAACAGGGTTATTAGCGGTTAGGTCTCTGCTGCTTCTGGATACGGATGTCTACCTGTGAAAAAAGCTTGATCATCGTATATTCGCCGCAGATACGGGAGAAGGTTCTCTCCGAATAGATGTCTACAATCTGATTGAAATTCAGATTGGTTGAAATAATGGTTGATTTGTGTCGGAGCAGGCGCTCGTTGACACATAGAAAAAGCTGCGAAGTCGTAAACGAGTTGGACAATTCCGTGCCCAGATCATCGATTACAAGAAGGTCGCAGTCAAATATGTTCTGATGCGCCGCAATCGCGTCTGCATCTTTTTCAAACACACCTTTGCTTAATATATCAAATAATTGAAAAGCTGTAAAGTATATGACCGAATAGCCTTTGTCTAATAATTCTTTGGCGATACAGTTGGAGAGGAAGGTCTTGCCGACTCCGGTACTGCCGTAAAGAAAGAGGTTCTTCGGTTTGTGATCAAAATCATCAATAAACTGATGACAGGACTGCACCGCCTGCTTCGCAGTCTCCAAAGCGGATAAACCGGTGGTGCTGCTGATGTCATCCTCGGAATAATAATCAAAAGAAAAATGATCGAAATTCTCCCGCTCAAGAATCGTCTGAATATTGGACTGGGCATAGACGGTATTGATGATCGCCTGCTTGAAACAGTGACATTTCTTTCCGTCAATATATCCGCTATCCTTACAGTCCGGGCAACGATAGACAGGATCTAAATATTGCAGAGAGTATCCGTTCTCCTTCAGAAGACGGTTTCTCTCCTCGCGCAATGCAGTTAACTCTTCCTTTAGAGAAGATAATGCGGAGGTATCTCCATCTAACAGGAGACGTGCCTTGCGAACCGAGCTTGATGCAACGGCTGCATCGATTTCCTGCAGGCGCGGTACGCGGGCATAGACAGCCTTGCGACGCTCATCGAGGATTCGTCGGTCCTCGAGCTGCTGGCGGTCATAATCGCGCATAATTTCATCGTATTGAGAATTTGATAGTGCCATAATTTCCTCCGGAATTAACGAACGGTTGAGGAGAGTAATGCACCCTCAAGATTTTCGTAATCGTAGCTGCGTGGGTTGAAGTTGTTAAAACTGTTCCGCTTCACGGTTGCGGAATTGCCGGCTTTGGCAGGAGCTGTCTTCTTCGCCTTATTATAAGAAGCGTCAATGCGCTTCACATCGTCTAACGTATGTACCTGATTCTTGTGCCAGCTGGTAAGAATCGAGTCTGTATATTCAAAGCTTGGCTGATGTGTTGCAGAAATCGTGCGGCTGCACGCTTCCTGGATCAGCGCAAGATCGAAAGCGTATTCCTTGGTCCATTTACGGATAAACGCAGTCTCAGATTCTACAAGACTCCGGCCGGTGATGCCGAGTGCCTTCATGACGCCGTAATAAGCCTGTGAGTGGATTGCGGCATCTTCCTTGGCCTGTTCAACCGTTGTGATATTGTTCGCATGCCAGCCGATTGCTACCTTGTCGAGATAGCGCATGCTCGAATGTCCCTTGCTGATACAGTATTCTAATAAATAAACAATCAGATCGTTCGAAAAGTGAAGTTCTTCTCTCCAATAGAGAACCGTGTTGACATCCGACTCACTTAACGGATGCCGGATATAAGTCTCTACGATAAATAGAAGTTCGGATACCGATTCATCCTTGCGAAACTCGGAGATTTCATCCAATGTGTATTTGCGCTTCGCCGGTGTCGAGACGGTATCGCTGACAGGCGTGTTGAATGCAGAGGCTGCTTCAAGGATGGTCTTCACTTTTTCCGCTTTTGCGGAGGCTGCATGATCCGACGCCTGTGAAACTTCCGTCTGTGGAGCTGCTGCGGCAGTAGTGCTGCCAAGCGGCTGCGTCTGTACAGATGCAGAAGCAGCGGATGGATTGTTTACAGAATCTAATGCATTCACAGGATTTTCCTGATCAAAAGAAAGCATATGGATTCCACAGATCTGACCTGTCGGATCCTCGTCCAGATTTACGATTCCGGCCTTCTGCCAATAGCGCAGAGCGCGGATGACGTCCATCTCGGTATTATTAAATTTGTCTGCAATCTCAGAAATTGTAAAATTATATGCATGAGATTGTACACAACGTAATAAATATAAATATACCTTAACAAATTCACCGTTCGCCTGTGGCATAAAGTCATCAATGAAACGATTGGAAATTAAGGTATCTGTAGTTGGACAATCATTGTGTAACTGAATCTGAACCATAGTTTTCTCTCCTTTAGTGCATTTGTGATTATAGCACAATCAATTTGCAAATGGAAGAAGAAAAAAGTCCGCAAATCCGCACAAATCAAGGGGTTGCAAGCTACGGGGATAACGTGGATAATGTGGATAATTTTGTCGAAATCAGGAGGTTATGTACAAAAAGATTTGCAAAACACCATAAAATCCACACTGCTAAGGCGGCGCCAGAGGAAACAAGTTAGCAACAAAAAATCCACATAGCTAAATTGAAAAATCAACAAAACTATGTGGATAAAGTGGATAACTTATTTGCCGAGAATCGCTTCGCCGATTTCTACGACATTTCCGGCACCCATAGTTATCAACAGGTCGCCGTTCATACATTTTTTCAATAAAAATTTCTCAATCTCTTCAAAAGATGGGAAATAGTAGCTTTCTGTTCCTTTGGCTTTCAGACGAGCTAAGATATCCTTCGAGCTGACTCCGAATGTATTCTGCTCGCGTGCTGCGAAAATGTCTGCAAGGACAACTACGTCAGCCATGGACAATACATCGGCGAAGTCATCGAGGAATGCCTTGGTTCTGGAATAAGTATGTGGCTGGAATACAAGTACAAGCCGCTTGTGCGGATAGTTCTCGGCAGCCGTCAGCGTTGCGCGGATCTCTGTCGGATGGTGCGCGTAATCGTCGATCACAGTTACACCGTCCACACTGCCTTTGTATTGGAAACGACGGTTGGCTCCGCCGAAAGCATCCAGTCCTTTTACGATCGCGTCTGTGTCCAGTCCCATCGTGACAGCAAGAGCGATAGCGGCAAGTGCATTGCTTGCGTTGTGGCGGCCGGGAACGGAGAGTTTGATCTCTGCGAGCTTCTTGCCGTCATGCATCGCGGTAAAATGCGGACACGCTTTGTCATCGTAAGTTAAGTCTGTGGCATAGAAATCAAAGGACGGATCAAATCCGTATGTAATGATCTGCTGAGGCAGACCGTCCGTGAGCGCCTGGTAATTGTCAATCTCTCCGTTGATGATTGTTGCGCCGTCTGCGAGCGTGTTGCCTGCAAACTTGCGGAACGAATGGCGGATATCGTCAAGATCCTTGAAGAAATCAAGGTGTTCGGCTTCTACATTTAAGATGATGCTGTACTTTGGACGGAAATTTAAGAAACTGTTCGTGTATTCGCATGCTTCGGAAACGAACATCTCGGAATCTCCGACACGTAGATTACCACCGATCGAAGGAAGGATTCCTCCAACACTGATCGTAGGATCAGCATCTGCAGCGAGCATAATCTCGCTGATCATGGAAGTGGTTGTGGTCTTGCCATGTGTTCCTGCCACTGCGACGGAATCATCGTAATTGTCCATAATCTGTCCGAGCAGTTCGGCACGGGAGAGCATCGGCAGATTCTGTGAGACAGCTTCTGCATACTCCGGATTATCCTCGTGGATGGCAGCTGTATAGACAACGACATTGATGCCGGGAATAATATTGGAAGCTTTCTGTCCGTAGAATATGGTGGCACCTTTGGAAGCAAGCGCACGTGTGAGGTCGGATTCCTTGGAATCGGATCCGGAGATCGTAAATCCTTCCTCGAGCAGGATTTCTGCGAGTCCGCTCATGCTGATGCCGCCGATTCCGATGAAATGAACGTGGATCGGCTTATTGAAATTTAATTTATACATGAAGATTACCTACCTATTTATAAAGATTTATTTCATTATTATACCACTCTGTAAGCATTGACGCACCTAGAAAAACATTGTGCAATCTGCCAAAAAACGTTCAAAAAAATACAACAATTTGTGAAATGTGTTGTATATAAAAAGTGCCTGTGCTATAATAGATAAATCAGAGAGTGGACGTAAAATCCGCTGATAAAAGAATGGAACCTACAAAAATAAGAACAGACGAGGAGTGATTACGTGATTAAAAAAGAAATGATAGCTATGCTTTTAGCAGGCGGTCAGGGCAGCAGACTTGGAGTTCTGACAGCGGATGTTGCTAAGCCGGCAGTCGCTTTTGGCGGCAAGTATCGAATCATCGATTTTCCGCTGAGCAACTGTATTAATTCGGGTATTGATACCGTTGGTGTATTGACCCAGTATCAGCCGTTGCGTCTGAACACGCATATCGGAATCGGTATTCCGTGGGATCTGGATCGTAACAACGGTGGTGTAACTGTGCTTCCACCATATGAGAGAAGCGACAATAGTGAGTGGTATTCCGGTACTGCGAACGCAATCTACCAGAATTTGCGTTACATGGAGAGTTATAATCCGGAGTATGTTCTGATTCTTTCAGGAGATCATATTTACAAGATGGATTATGAAGTCATGCTCGACTTCCATAAGGCAAACAATGCAGACGTTACGATCGCTACGATGCCGGTTCCGCTTGAGGAAGCAAGCCGCTTCGGTATTGTGATCGCAGATGAGAATAAGAGAATCGAGGATTTCCAGGAGAAACCGGCGGAGCCGAAGAGTAATCTTGCTTCGATGGGTATCTACATATTCTCATGGAAAGTCTTAAAGGAGGCTTTGCTTGCTTTAAAGGATCAGCCGGGCTGCGACTTTGGTAAACATATTATTCCTTACTGTTTCGAGAAGAACATGCGCCTTTTTGCATACGAGTTCAACGGATACTGGAAGGATGTAGGAACTTTAGGCTCCTATTGGGAGGCGAACATGGAACTGATCGACCTCATTCCGGAGTTCAATCTCTATGAGGAGTATTGGAAGATCTATACGAAATGCGACACGATCGAGCCGCAGTATATTGCGCCTGGCGCACATGTGGAGCGCTGCATTATCGGTGAGTCGTCGGAAATCCATGGAGAAGTCATTAATTCGGTAATCGGACCGAATGTATATATCGGAGAGGGATCTGTGATCAGAGATTCCATTATTATGAAGGACACCTGTATCGGTAAGAATGTTACGATGGATAAATCGATCGTAGCGGAGAATTGCCGGATCGAGGATGGTGCAACACTTGGCGTCGGAGAGTCGGCTCCGAATAAACTCAACGCAAGTATCTACTCGTTTGACCTTGTGACAGTCGGGGATGATACCGTGATTCCGGAGAATGTGACAATCGGCAAGAATACTGCAATATCCGGTGTGACCGACAAGGAAGATTATCCGGACGGACAGTTGGCAAGTGGCGAAGTAATCATTAAGGCAGGTGACAGAAAATGAAAGCAGTAGGTATTATTTTAGCCGGAGGCAGCAACAACCGGATGGGTGAATTGTCCAAAAAGCGTGCAATCCCTGCGATGCCGGTCGGAGGCAGCTTCCGATGCATCGATTTTGCATTAAGCAATATGAGCAACTCACATGTGCAGACCGTTGCGGTGCTGACACAATATAACGCACGTTCCTTAAACGAGCATCTGAGTTCATCCAAGTGGTGGGACTTCGGTCGTAAGCAGGGAGGCATGTATCTGTTTACGCCGACGGTTACCGCAGAGAACAGTGACTGGTATCGTGGTACAGCAGATGCCATGTATCAGAATATTGATTTCCTCAAGAGACGTCATGAGCCGTATGTGATTATTTCCAGTGGTGATTGTGTCTACAAGATGGATTATAATAAGGTACTTGATTATCACATTGCAAAGAAAGCAGATATCACGGTTGTCTGTAAGGATATGCCGGTGGATGCCAATATCAATCGTTTCGGCGTTGTGCGCATGAACGAAGATTCCAGAATTGTGGAATTTGAGGAAAAGCCGATCATCGCACAGTCCAATACGATCTCTACCGGTGTCTATGTCATCCGCAGAAGACAGCTGATCGAGATCCTTGAGAAATCTGCAGAGGAAAACCGCTTTGATTTCGTTGCAGATGTGCTGATCCGTTATAAAAATATCAAGCGTATTTATGGATACAAGATGAAAGAATACTGGAGTAACATTGCGAGTGTGGATGATTACTTCCGCACCAATATGGATTTCCTGAAACAGGATGTCAGAGATTACTTCTTCCGTCAGGAGCCGAAGATCTATTCCAAGGTAGACGATCTTCCTCCTGCAAAGTATAATACGGGATCGGACATCACGAACAGTCTGATTTCCAGCGGATGTATTATCAACAGCCGCGTCGAGAATTCGGTTCTGTTTAAGAAAGTCTTTATCGGCAAGAACTGTGTGATCAAGAATTCGATCATCTTAAATGATGCATATATCGGTGACAACACACACATCGAGAATTGTATCGTGGAGAGCCGCGGAACATTGAAGGCGAATACCTATTATTGTGGAGAAGACGGGGTACGCATTGTCTCCGAGAATAATGAGCGGTATATACTCTAGAAGTGAGTCTGTTACGGACAGAGGAGGGGGTTATTATGCAAATTACAGATATCCGGATACGAAAGGTTGACAAAGATGGTAAAATGAAAGCCGTAGTATCCATCACCATTGATGATGCATTCGTGGTACACGATATCAAGATCATAGAGGGCGAGAAGGGATTGTTTATCGCAATGCCGAGCCGCAAGGCGAGTGACGGTGAATACCGTGACATCGCGCACCCGATCAATTCGGGAACAAGAGAGAAGATTCAGAAGATGATCTTGGATAAGTACGACGAAGTCTTAAGTGAGACGGCAGAGTAAAGAATCGGGGCTGTGGAGAAATCCATAGCCCCTTTTGAGCGAAAAGAAAGAGTAGGAGAATTACGATGTTTTTAATTGTCGGATTAGGAAACCCGGATAAAAAGTATGAGAAAACAAGACACAATATCGGCTTTGACACGATCGATGCGTTGGCGGAGCAGTATCATATTACAATGAATGACCACAAGCACAAGGCGTTGTGCGGAACCGGTGTGATCGAAGGCGTTAAGGTACTTCTTGCCAAGCCACTGACTTATATGAACTTAAGTGGTGACAGTGTGGCGGAGATCGTTAATTTCTATAAATTGGATCCGGAATCCGAGATGATCGTTATCTTTGACGATATCTCGCTTGCACCGGGCAATATTCGTGTGCGCAAGAAAGGCAGCGCCGGTGGGCATAATGGAATCAAGAGCATTATTGCAAGATGTGGCACACAGAATTTCATGCGCATTAAGGTCGGCGTGGGTGAAAAACCACAGGGCTGGGATCTCGCAGATCATGTGCTGGGACGATTTTCGACAGAGGATCGTGTGCTCGTAGAAGATGCGATTCGGGATGCCTGCAGTGCAGCAGTTCTGATGATGCAGGGAGATGTGGACGCGGCGATGAATCATTTTAATGCAAAGAAACAGGGCTAAAAGCAGCAGGAGCAGAGAACAGATATTATTATTAAGAAGCAAGAGGCAGGTAAGACAGTGAGAGCATTTACAGAACCCTTACACGAACTGAGTGGATTCGAGGAGATGACCAAAGAGGCGCAGAAGACCGGACTGATCACAATCAGTGGTTGTATTGATGCGCAGAAATCACATATGATCTATGGAATCGGCAATGGCAGAAAGAATAAAGTCATTGTCACTTTTCATGAGCAGAAAGCGAAGGAACTGTATGATGATTATCGTTTTTTCGAACCGAATACGGTTTATTATCCTGCCAAGGATATTCTGTTCTACCAGTCGGACATCCGCGGCAATCTGCTGACGGCGGAGCGTATCCGTGCGCTTCGTGCGATCCATGAGCAGCAGGAAGTGACGGTGATCACGACGTTTGATGCATTGATGAATACGATGGCACCACCGAAGACTTTGTGGGACAGCATCAGACGGATCGAGCCGGGAGATACGGTGGTTCTCGATGAACTTGTGGCGCGCCTTGTGCAGATGGGATATGAGAAGGAATATCAGGTGGATACGGTCGGGCAGTTTGCGCTTCGCGGCGGTATCTTAGACGTGTATCCACTGACGGAGGACAATCCGGTCCGCATCGAGATGTGGGGAGATGAAGTCGATACGATCCGTTCGTTTGACGTGGAGAGCCAGAAGTCGATCGAGAATCTGGAGGAACTTGTGATCTATCCGGCGTGTGAGCTGGTGCTTGATGATGAGGAAAAGCAGGCAGGAATTGCACGCTTTCTAAAAGAAGCGAAGACTTTTGCTTCCAAATTAAAAAAGGAAATGAAGACCGAAGAGGCACACCGGGCATTGTCCACCGCGCAGGAACTGGCGGAAGAGTGGGGCGAGCTGTCCGTGACGGCGGGAATGGATGCGTATCTGTCGTATTTCAGTGAGGAGCGCGTTGGTCTTCTGGACTATTTTGATCCGGCGGATACGTATCTGTTTTTCGATGAATTGAGCCGGTGCACGGAGCGTGGAAAGCAGACGGAGGTTGAGTTTGCGGAGAGCATGAAGCAGCGCCTTGAGAAAGGATATATCCTGCCGGGACAGATGAAAGAACTGTTCGGATTCAAGGAAGTGATGGGCAAAATCGAGCGGTATTCGTGTATTGCAGTGTCGGCGCTCGACGTCAAGACGAATGGACTGAAATCAAACGGACAGTATGGCATTCATGTCAAAAGCGTGAATGCGTATAACAATAGCTTTGAACTTTTGATCAAAGATCTGCAGCATTATAAGAAAAACGGATACCGGATCATTCTGCTGTCCGGATCGAGAACACGTGCAGAGCGCCTTGCTGCTGACATCATGAATGAGGGGCTGAACTGTTTCTATACGGATGACTACGATCATGAGCTTCTGCCGGGACAGATCATGGTCTGCTACGGAAAGGTGCACAAGGGATATGAATATCCGATCCTGCAGTTTGCAGTCATCACAGAAACAGATATCTTCGGGGCGGAGCGCAAGAAACGGAAGCGACACCGTACCTATGAAGGGGAGAAGATCCAAAGCTTTACCGCATTAAATGTCGGTGATTATGTCGTTCATGAGAATCACGGACTCGGCGTGTACAAGGGAATTGAAAAAATCGAGGTGGACCACAAAGTCAAGGATTATATCAAGATCGAGTATGCGGGAGGCTCCAATCTCTATATTCTTGCGACACAGCTGGAGCTGATCCAGAAATATGCCGGCAAGGACGCAAGAAAGCCGAAGCTCAATAAGCTCGGCGGACAGGAGTGGGGCAGAACGAAGACGAAGGTCCGGGGCGCGGTCAAAGAGATCGCACAGGATCTGGTCAAGTTATATGCGGCGCGCGAGGAACAGAACGGATATGTCTATGGTCCGGATACGGTATGGCAGCGGGAGTTCGAGGAATTGTTTCCATTTGAGGAGACGGAGGATCAGGTACTTGCCATCGAGGCGACCAAGAAGGATATGGAGAGCCACAAGATCATGGATCGCCTGATCTGCGGAGATGTTGGATATGGTAAGACGGAGATTGCAATCCGTGCGGCTTTTAAAGCGGTACAGGAGAATAAGCAGGTTGCTTATCTTGCACCGACAACAATTCTCGCGCAGCAGATCTATAATACGTTTTCACAGAGAATGAAGGATTTTCCGGTGCGGGTAGATCTGTTATGCCGTTTCCGTACAGCGGCGGAGCAGAAGAAATCGATCGAGGATCTGCGCAAGGGACAGGTGGATATCATTGTGGGAACGCACCGCATCCTGTCGAAGGATGTGCAGTTCAAGGATCTGGGACTTCTGATCGTGGATGAGGAGCAGCGCTTTGGTGTGGCGCACAAGGAGAAGATCAAGCAACTCAAGACGAACGTGGATGTCCTCACGCTGACGGCAACACCAATCCCGAGAACTCTTCATATGAGTCTGATCGGCATCCGTGATATGAGTGTGCTGGAAGAGCCGCCGATGGATCGTGTGCCGATCCAGACTTATGTTATGGAGTACAATGAGGAACTTGTCCGCGAGGCAATCTCGCGAGAACTTGCGCGGCAGGGACAGGTTTACTATGTGTACAATAAAGTGAAGGATATCGATGAGGTGACGACGAAGATCCAGGCATTGGTGCCGGAAGCAAATGTGGCTTTTGCGCATGGACAGATGCATGAGAAGCAGCTGGAAGATATCATGTACCGCTTTATCAATGGAGATATTGATGTACTGGTATCGACGACAATCATCGAGACGGGACTGGATATCTCGAATGTCAACACGATGATCATTCACGATGCTGACAATATGGGACTTTCGCAGCTGTATCAGCTGCGCGGACGCGTGGGGCGATCGAACCGGACGGCATATGCATTTCTGATGTATCGCAGAAACAAGATGCTCAAGGAAGTGGCAGAGAAGCGTCTTGCGGCGATCAAGGAATACTCGGATCTCGGAAGCGGATTTAAGATTGCAATGCGGGATCTGGAAATCCGTGGCGCGGGAAATCTGCTTGGTGCCCAGCAGAGTGGTCATATGGAGGCAGTCGGGTATGATCTGTACTGCAAGATGCTCCATGAGGCCGTCAAGGAGGCCAAAGGCGATGCGCCGGAAGCGGACTTTGACACTTCGGTTGACATCCGGACGGATGCTTTCATTCCGGCAACTTATATTGCCAACGAATCACAGAAGCTCGATATCTACAAGCGCATTGCGGGAATCGAGACGGACGATGAGGCGGAGGAGATGCTTGAAGAACTGATCGACCGATTCGGAGAACCGCCGAAGTCTGTGCAGAATCTGCTCGTGATCGCCAGACTTAAGGCTTTGGCACATAAGATATATATTAAGGAAATTGTACAGAAGGATGACTTCTTAAAACTCACGATGTACGAGAAAGCGGATATTGATCCGGCGAAGATTCCGGAGCTGATTACCGCATGTGCACCGGCGCTTAAGTTTACAGCGGATGCACAGAATCCGTATTTTACGTATGCACTGAAAGTGAACTCCAGAGAGGCTGCAAGAGATATCCTGGATGTGTTGAAGCAGCTGCTCGAGCAGATGAAGTTGCTGCTTGGCGCCAAAAATGCATAAAAAGTCTTGCTAGTTGCGAAAAAAAGCACTATAATATATGAGCAAATGCTCCGGAAGAGGGCATATAGGAGGAACTATGAAGGCAAAGAAAGCTATGGCACTGATTTTAGCAGGTGCCCTTTGTGCATCTGTATTTACCGGATGCGGTATAAATAAGAATGCAACTGCAGCAACCATGAAGAATCAGACAGTGACAATGGGTGTTGCCAATTTCCTGTGCCGCTATGAGCAGGCAGCGATGGAGGATCTGTACAAGATGTATCTTGGCGGATCGGGTTCGACAGACAATATCTGGTCAAAGGATTTGTCCGGCAACGGAACAACGCTTGAGGACAGCACGAAGGATCAGGCGATGGAAGAGTTACATGAGATGTATACGCTGCAGCAGCATATGAGTGATTACAATGTTGAGATCACGGATGATGACAAGGCAGCGATCAAGGAAGCTGCGCAGAAGTTTATCTCGGCTAATTCCAAGGAAGCTTTGGATGAGATGGGTGCAACAGAGGATGTTGTAGAAGAAGTCCTTACACTGTATACCATTCGAAATAAAATGAAGACTGCAATCGAGGCGGATGCGGATACGAATGTATCGGATGAGGAAGCCAACATGCGTGCGTACAGCATGGTATCGCTTGACATCAGTGAGGGCAGCGATAATGCAGATGCAAACAAGAAGATTGCAGATAAGATGGAAGCTGCATTAAAAGAAGACGGAGCAACTTTGGATAAGGTTGCACAAGACAATGATCAGAAGGTAACAACAGGCACTTATGATGCCGATAATGATACATTGGATGAGGATGTAAAGAAGGCTTTGGATGGTCTGAAGGAGGGAGAGACTTCCGGACTGATCGAGACAAGTGACAAGGCTTATTTCGTACGCGTTGATAAGGATACGGATGAGGAAGCTACGAAGCAGAATCGTACGACAATTATCAACCAGCGTAAAGATGATTTATATCAGGAAGTTTTGAGTGGATGGCAGAAAGACGACAACTGGAAGGTTGACGAGAAGGCCATCAAGAAAATTGAATTTAAGAATTCCCTTACGCATCAGGATCCGAATGCTTCTACAGAGAACACAACGGGTACTGAGAACGCAGAGAGTACGCAATAATGTTGAAGGATAATATTGTTTTAATAGGAATGCCGGGGGTGGGTAAAAGCACCGTCGGCGTTATCCTTGCTAAAGTGCTTGGATATCAGTTTATTGATGCTGACCTTGTGATTCAGGAGCAGGAGGGGAGACTTCTGTGTGAAATCATTGAACAGGAAGGCACACAAGGGTTTATTGAAGTTGAGAACCGCGTGAATGCATCCATTCAGGCGAAGCATGCAATCATCGCGACCGGAGGCAGTGTTGTATACGGAAAGGAAGCGATGGAACATCTCGGTGAGATCGGAACGGTTATTTATTTGCAGGTACCGTATCCGGCTCTGGAGAAGCGGCTGGCAGACATCAAAGGAAGAGGTGTCGTATTAAAAGAAGACCAGACACTCCACGATCTGTATGAGGAACGCACCCCTCTCTATGAAAAATATGCAGATATCTGCATTTGTGAGACGGGCTTAGGCGTAGAACAGACCGTCGGTCAGGTTGTAGAGAAATTAAATTTGATGAATAACAAACAGAAAAGTAACGAATAGTATATTTAGTAGGGGCATTTCATTTTTGAGGTGAGATATGGAACAGTACGTGATCAAAGGCGGTAATCCGCTGAATGGTGAGGTTGAGATCGGCGGTGCAAAGAATGCGGCACTTGCGATTCTTGCAGCCTCCATTATGACCGATGAGACCGTTACAATAGAGAATTTACCAAATGTCAGAGATATTAATGTTCTGCTGCAGGCAATCGAGGAGATCGGTGCTAAGGTAGAGCGAATCAATGCGCACAAAGTGAAGATCAACGGATCTTTTATCCGTGATGTAAATGTGGACAATGCGTTTATCCGCAGAATCCGTGCATCATATTATCTGATCGGCGCTTTGCTTGGAAAATACAAGAAGGCACAGGTCGCACTTCCGGGTGGCTGCGATATTGGAAGCCGTCCGATCGATCTGCATATGAAGGGATTCCGTGCGATGGGAGCGAACGTGGATATCGCACACGGACTTGTTGTTGCAGAGGCAGAAAAATTAAACGGAACACATATTTATTTAGATAAAGTATCGGTAGGTGCTACCATCAATATTATGATGGCTGCGTCTATGGCAGAGGGCAAGACCGTTATCGAGAATGCTGCGAAGGAACCGCATGTTGTTGATGTGGCAAACTTCTTAAATAGTATGGGAGCTAATATCCGTGGCGCAGGAACCGATGTGATCCGTATTGTCGGTGTGGAGAAGCTTCATAAGACCGAGTACTCCATCATCCCGGATCAGATTGAAGCGGGAACCTTTATGTTCGCTGTCGCAGCAACCGGTGGAGATGTGCTTGTCAAGAATGTGATCCCGAAGCATCTTGAGGCTACCACTGCCAAGCTTGTTGAGGCTGGATGCAAGGTTGAGGAATTCGATGATGCAGTCCGTATTATTTCGAACGGAAAGCTTCACCATACACAGGTGACCACACTTCCGTATCCGGGATTTCCGACGGATATGCAGCCGCAGATGGCAGTCCTTCTCGGTATTGCAGAGGGAACCAGTACGGTGACAGAGAGTATCTTTGAGAACCGTTTCAAATATGTTGACGAGCTTACCCGTATGGGAGCTAATATCAAGGTGGAGAGTAATATTGCAATCATCAACGGTGTGAACCAGTATACCGGAGCACATGTGAATGCACCGGATCTTCGAGCAGGTGCAGCACTTGTGATTGCAGGACTCGTTGCAGATGGTATTACGGTGATCGATGATATCTATTATATTGAGCGTGGTTATGAGGAATTTGAGCGCAAGCTCAGAGGAATCGGTGCGCAGATTGAGAAAGTCAACGATGATAAGGAACTGCAGAAGTTTATTCTGAAAGTTTCATAGAGCAATGTTATTTAGGAGATATCCGTGGGGGATATCTCCTGTTTTGTTATATAGTCTTTGTAATGTAATAAGAAAAGCCATCTGTGACACAACTTCACAGGTGGCTTTCCGATTATAATACAGCTTTAATATATAAGTCTTTGCTTGCGGTGGACAGATCGATACAGGTATTGTCATCAAGCTGTACGATCGGCCGGGACAGATCATTCTGATTTAACATAATGATATTGCAGCCTCTTCCATCACTTAAGATGACACGGTTACTCTGATAGGTGGAAGCAATCTGCTTTAAGAAAGTTAGAATATAACGAGTGTAATATTTCTGGTAGCCTTCTTTCTCGAAGCTGCTGATCACCTGGAACGGACAGAGCGGTGCACGATAAGATCTTGCTGCGGTCATTGCATCATAAACATCTGCGATCGCTACAATCATTGCGAAGTTCTCAATAAAATCTTCGCCGAGTCCGGATGGATATCCGCTTCCGTCACAACGCTCATGGTGCATGAGAGCGGTCTTCTTGATTCTAGGATCCATATCTGGCTGATTCTTTAAAATCTCGTATCCGAGCTTTGGATGCTGACGGATCTGCGCAAATTCTTCATCGGTCAGAAATCCCGGCTTGTTTAAAATATCCTCCGGAATCTTGAGCTTGCCGATATCATGCAGGAGTCCTGCCACAGTAAGTATGTCTAAATCATGAGGCGGCAGCTTCAGCCAGCGGCCGATCATACGTGAGATCAGGGAAACGTTCAGACAGTGTGCATAGACGGAATCCGTGATCGTACGCATATTATAGAGCATATCAAAAAGCTCTATGATCGTGTTGCGGGAGAGGAACAATTCAGAAACGCTTTGTAACAGATCGTTCGTATCAATCGTTTCATTGTGATCGACAGCTGCTGTAAAGGAATCTTTCATCTTCTGGATGCATGCAAAATATGCAAATTGAAAATCCCTGAATTCCGGCGAGGCTGCTACTTTTTGTGAATGCGTTTTGCTCTCTTCCGCGTGTGTCTTCGGCTGTCTGATCTGCACCGGTTCTACAGGTGTTTCCTCCGGCTTGGAAGGAGAAACTTCCGTTGCGGTCTTCGGATCATCGCCTTGCACTTTTACCGATTCGACACGATATAATTTCATGCGGTTGATAAGCTGCTTGGTAATAACCGTGCCGGCAGGGGCAAGAAGCTGTCCCACCGGAGTACAAACCGGTTCCGCAGTCACCATTCCGATCTCTAATTCTCTTGGTTCTAAGCTACGCATAACTAACCCTCCCAAATGCGTTCCTACATAATTTGAAGTATAAGGAATTCGACACAAAAAGTCAATAAAATAGGTCTTGACAGATGCAATATTTTGGCGTATGGTAGCGGATAGAGATTTCAAATTTAATATTGTAGCTTTTCTCTTATTCAGAGTGATGGAGATACATAGGATCTGTGAAGTCACGGCAACCCCGTTTTATACAACAGGAAGGTGCCAACCTGAGCGAGTAATCGAACAATAAGAGGATTTGATGATCTTAAATTCAGTCAGTCCGCTTAACGCGGATTTTTTTATTGCAGAAATGCTTTTTGAAACGAAAGGAGAAATCGATGGAAAAATTATTATTTACATCAGAGTCCGTAACCGAAGGACATCCTGACAAAATGTGCGATGCAATCTCGGATGCGATTCTGGATGCCTGCATGGAGCAGGATCCGATGAGCCGTGTCGCTTGTGAGGCTGCAAGCTGTACAGGATTTGTTCTTGTAACAGGAGAGATCACAACAAAGGCGCAGCTTGATATTCCTTCTATTGTTAGAAAAACTGTGAATGAAATCGGATATAACGATGCAAAGACAGGATTTGATGGTAACACATGTGCTGTTATGGTAGCTTTGGATCAGCAGTCCAGCGATATCGCGATGGGCGTTGACAAGGCGCTTGAGGCAAAGGAAGGTGCTTTAACAGATGACCTTGATACTGGTGCCGGAGATCAGGGTATGATGTTTGGTTATGCAACCAACGAGACACCGGAGCTTATGCCGTATCCAATCTCACTTGCCCACAAGCTTGCATTACAGCTTACGAAGGTTCGTAAGGATGGAACTTTAACTTACCTTCGCCCGGATGGAAAGACACAGGTTTCCGTAGAGTACGATGAGGCTGGAAAGCCAAAGAGACTTGAGGCTGTTGTATTATCCACACAGCATGATGAGGATGTGACTCAGGAGAAGATCCATGAGGATATCAAGAAGTATGTATTTGATCCGATTCTTCCGCAGGATATGGTTGATGACAATACCAAGTTCTTTATCAACCCGACAGGACGTTTCGTAATCGGTGGACCACACGGTGATGCAGGTCTGACCGGACGTAAGATCATCGTAGACACTTACGGTGGATACGCTCGTCACGGCGGCGGAGCTTTCTCTGGTAAGGATTGCACAAAGGTTGACCGTTCTGCAGCATACGCAGCTCGTTATGTTGCCAAGAATATCGTAGCAGCAGGTCTTGCTGACAAATGCGAGATCCAGTTGTCTTACGCAATCGGTGTGGCAGAGCCTACATCCGTTATGGTTGACACCTTCGGAACCGGCAAGATCGCAGATGATAAGCTGGTTGAGATTGTAAGAGAGAACTTCGATCTGCGTCCGGCTGGAATCATCAAGATGCTTGATCTGCGCAGACCAATCTACCGTGGTACTGCAGCATACGGACACTTCGGACGTACCGATTTAAATCTTCCTTGGGAAGCAACCGATAAGGTCGATGTATTGAAGAAATATCTGTAATACTGTTTGATCTTCGGATGTTTATGAAAAGTTTACATATTTTCGAAACAAACAATGTTATAATAAAGCACAGGGATTTGCGTCTCTGTGCTTTTTTTATAACGGAGGATAAGGAACATTATGAAGATCAAGACGAAACTGATCATTTCTTTTTGTATTATTATTTTTGTGCCGGTTTTTCTTGCAACGATTGCGATTGTCGGCTTCTGCAATATTCAGACCCATGTGATCGAGGAAACGTATGGAATCAAGAATGCCAATGCATACAGCATTATGAGCTCTGTGCAGCTTCTTAACAAATATACGGTGGGAGACTTTGAGAAGATCAAGCATACGATCAAGCAGAATTCGGAAGAATTGTTGGATATCGATTATCTGCAGGAACTCAATTCGGATCTGCTGACAAAATATTCGTATCTGATCGTACGAGCCGGAAAAAGTCTCTATTATAATGGTGGAACGGATAACGAGTCGATGCTTGATTCGCTTCCAAAATATGGAACGACCGGCTCGGACGCAGGCGTCGGAATTTACATTGATAGTGAGGAAGATGTGCTGGTCAAGCAGGTGGATTTCAAGAATGCAGAAGATAAGAAGATGAGTGTGTTTATCATCACCTCGATGAATGAAAGCGTGCCGGAGGTGCGGCAACTTCTTGTCGGAGGAATTGTTGCTGTCATTCTAATCCTGCTTCTGACAGCATGCATGATGATCATCTGGATCTATCAGAGTATGATCACACCGATCAAGAAGCTGCAGGCTGCAGCGGAGAACATCAAGGAAGGCAACCTTGACTTTGAGATGGATGCCAGAGGGGACGATGAGATTGGAGAACTTTGCGTGACTTTTGAGGAGATGCGGCAGCGCCTTAAGGATAACGCGGAGGAGAAGATTAACAATGAGCGTGAGAATAAGGCTTTGATCAGCAATATCGCGCATGATCTTAAGACACCGATTACAGCGGTCAAGGGTTATTCGGAAGGAATTATCGACGGAGTGGCGAATACGCCGGAAAAAGTTGATAAATATGTGCGAACCATATACAATAAAGCTAACGAGATGGATATGCTCATCAATGAGCTGACTCTTTACTCCAAGATTGATACGAATCGTATTCCATACAATTTTGCAAAGCTGAATGTGTATGAGTATTTTAAGGATTGTGTGGAAGAGATCGGACTTGATCTTGAGGCCAAAGGCATCGGATTGTCCTACTTCAATTATGCGACGGTGGACACGCTGATTATTGCGGATCCGGAGCAGCTGCGCCGTGTGGTCAACAATATTATTGGCAATTCGGTCAAGTACATGAACAAGACGGACAAATACATCAACATCCGGATTAAGGATGTCGGTGATTTTATTCAGGTAGAGATTGAGGATAACGGACGAGGCATCGCCCAGAAGGATCTGCCTTATATTTTCGATCGCTTTTATCGGGCGGATGCTTCGCGCAATTCTGCGACTGGCGGAAGCGGTATCGGATTGTCGATCGTTAAGAAGATTATAGAGGATCACGGTGGCAAGATCTGGGCCACCAGCAAGGAAGACTGCGGAACGACGATGTATTTTGTTATCCGCAAGTATCAGGAGGTAACGGTAAATGAGTAGAATTTTGATCGTGGAAGATGAGGTTGCGATTGCGGATCTTGAGAAAGATTATCTGGAACTGAGCGGATTTGAAGTTGAGATTGAGAATGACGGACGAAGCGGATTGAACCGTGCGTTGAACGAGGAATTTGATCTGTTTATCTTAGATCTGATGCTTCCGGAGGTGGACGGATTTGAGATATGCCGCCAGATTCGTGAAAAGAAGAATACACCGATTCTGATGGTCTCGGCCAAGAAAGATGACATTGATAAGATCCGTGGTCTTGGTCTTGGCGCGGATGATTATGTGACGAAGCCTTTCTCACCGAGCGAATTGGTCGCCCGTGTGAAGGCACATCTTGCGCGTTATGAACGGTTGATTGGAAGCAATGTGCCGGAGAATGATATTGTGGAAATTCGTGGCATCCGCATCGATAAGACTGCGCGCCGCGTGTGGGTGAATGGTGAGGAGAAGCAGTTTACAACGAAGGAGTTTGATCTCTTGACTTTCCTTGCGGAGCATCCGAACCACGTTTTCACGAAGGAAGAACTGTTCCGTGAAATCTGGGATATGGAGTCGATCGGAGACATTGCAACTGTTACGGTACACATCAAAAAGATTCGTGAGAAGATCGAGCTCAACACAACCAAGCCACAGTATATAGAGACAATATGGGGCGTCGGATATCGATTTAAATTGTAGAGGACTATAGCCCCATATTGTCTATTGTCAAAGGATGCGCATACGCGCGGCAGGCAGCCAGGCTGCCTGTGGATGGGGCGTCGGATATCGATTTAAGCTATAAGGGAAAAATAGGTTATGAAAATTTCGGAAATTGAGAAGGGAAGCGATCTCGTTGTCAAAGTCTTTCCGAAGGTGATGAAAGATGGTGTTGAGATCCGAAGTATGCGTTCATTGGATTTTGCGGTGAATGTGCAAAAAGTATATGCGACTGCGATTGCGGTGGACGAAATCAAGACGACTTCAGTTCCGGCACCGGGTGGTAAGCAGGGGGACAAGAAAGACAAGGGGATGGCAACCGTCAGCTTTCAGTCGACCAAGGCGTTTGTTGATCTGTATCTGTTTGAGGATGATACGGCTCCGGTTGTGTGGGAAAATGTTATCATCAAGCATGCGCGGGGAGATAAGGGACCGTGCCATGTCATTATGGCGAGCAAGGATGGCGTAAAGATGAACCGCAGGCATGCTTATCGATTGGATGTGCATGCCCCGGCGAATATTTCGATTGGAAGGGATCGGACGTCACAGATACAGGGAATCGTGCGTGACGTGTCTTCAAACGGATTTGCAATCATTACGACCAAGGAGGACATCCGTGGCGGAGAGGAAGTGCGCGCGGAGATGTTTGACAAGGAGACCGCATTTATGCTGGTCGGCGTATGTGTACGCAAGCTTACGATGCAGGATGGACGGTTCCTGTATGGGTGTAAGATGCGATTCGATAATCCACAGCTTCGCAAATATATCAATGAGAAGCAGAGGCAGCGCATGAAGACGGAGTAGAAGAATCACCAAATATTATATAGGAGATGAATGCGAACGGAGTATGATCCGGAGGAGGTAGATTTTGTTGGCAGAACAGGAATGGAAGGTGCGCTATAACGATTTCAGCGGTTCGTGCAGATCGTGTGCCGGCGAAGAAGCATCGCTGAATCATAAGTTTACATGGAATGGTGATGCGTGGGTGGCGCTGTCTGTCTATATCTGCGGTAAGGGGCTTGTACTTGACCTTGGAAAATGCGTGGAGCCGGATGTAATGCGCGCGTTTGTTGATAAGTGGAAAGCGTATGAGGATCGTGATGATCTGCCGGGGACACTCGAAAATCAGATGCTTGAGGAAAATCCGGTGAGCGTGGATCTGATGCCGGAGCTGAGTCTTAACGGGAAGCAGCTTGAGTGGTCCGGAAGCAGCGGGATGACTTATATTCCGGTATCCGTTATGAGCGGGGGGCCTGCAGGAAGCGTCCCGGTGCCTGCTACCGATTGCTCGGAATATGAATCACGACCGGAAATCTGTGGAGATGAGGAAGCGTATGCGTGGGTTATGCATTACAATTTGGATGCCTTAAAAGTGTGGTCCTTTCATCGGATTTATTTTGCGTGGGACACGGTGCGTAAGCCGAAGATTTCTTCGATGCAGCTTCGATTAAAGACAGAACCGCGCCGGGTATATGGAAAAACGTTTGGACCGTTAAAACCGGGAGAGCGTGCAGAACTTGTAAATCCTAAGACGATGGAACAGTATAAGCTCACAGTGTTAGATCTGAAACCAGTCGAGGTGCCAAAGTTTCCGGTTACGATGCGTGGGATGAAATATCCGAGATGTTGTATGCAGATGAATTATAAGCTGGAACCGGAACTTGCACAGAACCGCTTTTCTTTACATGATTGCGCAGAAGGCGACCAGCCGGTTATGAAAGGTGATAAGGTGGCTGTAAGTACCAGCGTAAGTGTTATTGGCGGTGCGGATGGTCCAACTTCCATCTTCCTTGCCGGAAAATTGGATCGAAAAGAGGAGGGACATATCGCTTGTTCCGCGTTACATTTTGAACCGGTGGAGGATGTCGTGTGGCAACCGGTTTTTTTGGTTGATGAAGAGAATACAGTTGTGGTGGATTTGTAGCTTGGGATTTTTTGTTTAATAACGGAGATGTCTTGTATGAATAAAAATAGTTTGTTTGAATCGACAGGGATAAAAATGAAAGTAATACAGGAAATTTTACAATTGGCAAAAACAAATAGCGTAAAAAAAGTGGTTCTTTTTGGATCAAGAGCCAGAGGCGATTACAAAGAACGAAGTGATATTGATTTGGCTTTTCAGGGAGGAAACAGCAGTCGCTTTATTTTGGATGTTGATGAAGAGACATCCACTTTGCTGGAATTTGATATCATAGATTTGGATAAACCGGTTAGAGAGGAACTGCTAGATTCGATTAAAAGAGAGGGAATTCTGTTATATGAAAAAATATGACAATTTTAAAGCTGCACTTATTAATCTGAAAGACATTTATTCCTATCAGGAACCATATGGCAATGTTGAATTAGCTGGGATGGTAGGACTGTATGAGATATGCTTTGAACAATCATGGAAAGCAATGAAGGAAATATTGGAAAATTCCGGATATTCAGAGGGAGCGACAGGCTCGCCGAGGGCAATCCTAAAGACGGCTTATAAAGCAGGTATGATCAATGATGAGGAAATGTGGCTAGACGCATTGATTTCTCGAAACAATGTTGCTCATGCGTATAACAAATCGATTGCCATGGATATCATTCATCAGACAAAAGATAGATATTATGATATGTTTGTGAGACTACAAAACACAATAGACCAACATTGGATATAGAACGTGAGAACTGAGGAGAATAGAATGGAACAGGAGACAACCGTACACAAGCGTCGTCCGCGCTACAAGGGCAAATATCCGAAGCGGTTCGAGGAGAAATATAAGGAATTACAGCCGGAGAAGTATCAGGATACGATCGAGCATGTGATCAGCAAGGGAAATACCCCGGCGGGCATGCACATCTCGATCATGGTGAACGAGATACTGGACTTCTTAAAGATTCAGCCTGGGGAGATTGGTTTTGACGCAACACTTGGTTATGGTGGACACACGAAAGCCATGCTGCAGCAGTTGCAGGGGCAGGGGCATATCTATGCAACGGATGTGGATCCGGTAGAATCGGCTAAGACGAAAAAGCGCCTTGCGGATCAGGGATTCGGAGAAGAAATTCTCACAATCCGTCTGCAGAATTTCTGTACGATCGACGAGATTGCAAAGGAAGTCGGAGGATTTGATTTCATTCTTGCGGATCTTGGAGTATCGTCCATGCAGATTGATAATCCGGAGCGAGGTTTTTCATTTAAGACGGAGGGACCGCTTGATCTGCGTTTAAACCAGCAGAGTGGAATCAGTGCGGCGGAACGCCTTGATACGATTTCAAGGGATGAACTTGCGGGAATGCTGTATGAGAATTCGGATGAGCCGTACTGCGAGGAACTTGCCCGGGCAATCACGGATGAGATCCGAAAAGGCAACCGGATCGACACGACCACGAAGCTTCGTCAGGTGATCGAGAAGACATTGGATTTTCTTCCGGAGAAGGAGAAGAAGGATACGATCAAGAAGACTTGTCAGAGAGTCTTTCAGGCGCTTCGTATCGATGTCAATCACGAGTTTGAAGTGCTGTATGAATTCATGGAGAAGCTGCCGGGAGCACTTAAACCGGGCGGACGTGTTGCAATCTTAACCTTCCATTCGGGCGAGGACAAGCTGGTGAAACGCGCATTAAAAGAAGGTTTCCGTGATGGAATCTACAGTGAATATGCAAAGGATGTTGTACGACCATCCGCGCAGGAGTGTGCGCAGAACGCGCGTGCACATTCAACGAAGATGCGTTGGGCAGTAAGGGCATAGAGCAGAAAACATGCATAGTTAAAGGTACCGGATTTGGTAGTTTTTGACTTTGCGTGTTTTCTTTTTATTTAGACTTGCAGAAACGGAGGGAGTACGTTATAATACAGTCGTTATATGACTGACGGAATGAAGTGGAGAACCACGTGGAGTATAACAGGCAGTGTATTGGCTGCCGATAGAAGCAATGTCTCTTCGAGACATCGCCTGCGATACCTGCTTCGCAGGCACCGCAGGCGATACATCGAAGATGTACCGCAATCGCCGACCGTCTGGGCAACAAAAGGAGCCTGGAGGGTCTTTTTTTATCGATATGAGGCTTTTTCAGAGTTGCAAAGATAACGAATTGAAGCCTTTTATGTGCAAGCACAACAAGCCTTCAATCCCTTATCTCTTTTCTGAAAAGTTACGCTTTGTATCATTTCTAAAACATTACCCCCGAGACTTGACAAATTACATATGTTAGGGTAATCTATCGATGGTTAGATAAAGCTAACATATGGTAACAGACAAAATTTATATATAAGGAGGAACATCATGCTAGAAATGAAGGAATGGGATGGATTTGAAGGACGTCTTTGGAAAGAAGAGATCAATGTTCGTCAGTTCATTCAGGACAACTACACCCCATACGATGGAAACGAGGACTTCCTCGCAGACCCGACAGAGGCAACGGATAAGCTTTGGGGCGCATTACAGAAGTTACAGAAAGAGGAGCGTGCCAAAGGCGGCGTTCTTGATATGGAGACAGAGGTTGTAACAGGTATTACAGCTTATGATCCGGGATATATTGATGAATCATTAAAGGATTTAGAGCAGATCGTTGGTTTACAGACCGACAAGCCGCTGAAGCGTGCATTCATGCCTTACGGTGGAATTAAGATGGCTGTTCAGGCATGTGAGACTTACGGATACGAAGTAAGCTCCAACTTAAAGGAGATCTTCACAAAGTATCATAAGACACATAATACAGCCGTATTTGATGCATACACACCAGAGATGATGAAGGTTCGTCATGCTAAGATCTTAACAGGTCTTCCGGATACATACGGAAGAGGACGTATCGTTGGCGATTACCGTCGTGTCGCTTTGTACGGTATTGATTACCTCATCGAGGATAAGAAGAAAGACAAGGCAAACTGCGGATGCGGTCAGATGACAGACGATGTGATCCGTTTAAGAGAAGAGATCGCTGAGCAGATCAAGTGCTTAGAGGATATGAAGAAGCTTGCAGAGATCTACGGATACGATATCTCAAGACCTGCAACAAATGCCAAGGAAGCCGTACAGTGGTTATACTTCGGATACCTTGCGGCAATCAAGACACAGAACGGAGCTGCAATGTCCGTTGGTCGTGTTTCTACCTTCCTTGATATTTACATCAAGAGAGATATGGACAAGGGAATCCTGACAGAGTCTCAGGCACAGGAGCTGATCGACCACTTTACCATGAAACTTCGTATGGTAAAATTCGCTCGTATTCCTTCTTACAACCAGTTGTTCTCAGGAGATCCTGTATGGGCAACACTTGATGTAGCAGGAACAGGCGTGGACGGACGTTCTATGGTAACGAAGACAGACTTCCGTTTCTTACACACATTAGAGAACATGGGACCGGCTCCGGAGCCGAACCTTACCGTATTCTACTCATCCAGACTGCCACAGGCATTCAAGGATTATGCGGCAAGAATCTCCATCGAGACAAGTTCTATCCAGTACGAGAACGACGATGCAATGAAGCCTGTATGGGGCGATGATTACGCAATCTGCTGCTGTGTATCCGCTACACAGACCGGTAAGGAGATGCAGTTCTTCGGTGCTCGTGCAAACCTTGCAAAATGCTTACTTTACGCAATCAACGGTGGTGTTGACGAGAAGTCCGGTGAGCAGGTTGGACCAAACTATGCACCGATTACTTCTGAGTACTTGGATTACGATGAGGTAATGGCAAAGTATGACAAGATGATGGACTGGTTAGTAGATATTTATGTAAATACATTAAACCTGATCCAGTACATGCATGATAAATATTACTATGAGGCAGCGGAACTCGCGCTCATGGATACGGACTTAAAGAGAACATTTGCAACCGGTATCGCAGGATTCTCTCATGTAATTGATTCCCTTTCTGCAATCAAGTATGCAAAGGTTAAGGTTGTACGTGATGAGAACGGTCTTGCAAAAGATTTCGAGACCGAGGGAGATTTCCCTAAGTACGGAAACGACGATGACCGTGCCGATGAGATCGGTGTATGGCTTCTCAAGACATTCATGGATAAGTTAAAGAAGCATCACACTTACCGTGATTCTGAGCCTACAACATCTATCCTTACGATTACATCAAACGTTGTATATGGTAAGGCAACCGGAGCAATGCCAGACGGACGTAAGGCAGGCGAGCCACTTTCACCGGGAGCAAACCCAAGCTACGGTGCAGAGCAGAGCGGACTTCTTGCATCCCTTAACTCTCTGACAAAGCTTCCATATGAGTGGGCACTCGACGGAATCTCAAATACACAGACCATCAACCCGGGCGCACTCGGCAACAACGAGGATGAGCGTGTTGAGAATCTTGTAAACGTTATGGATGGTTACTTCGATCAGGGAGCACACCACCTGAACGTGAACGTATTCGGTAAGGAGAAGCTTATCGATGCTATGGAGCATCCGGAGAAAGAAGAGTACGCAAACTTCACGATCCGTGTATCAGGATACGCTGTTAAGTTCATCGACCTGACCAAGGAGCAGCAGATGGATGTAATCGCACGTACCTGCCACGAGCGTATGTAATGATCTAAGGTGTCACAATAGGGTTAATACATGAATGAATATTTGTGTATTAGCCCTGTTTTTATGATATAATTTGCATATATTATTCGAGGGTTATAAACGAGGTGAAACAATGTTAGGAAATATACATTCAATCGAGACATTTGGTTCGGCAGACGGACCGGGTGTGCGCTATCTGATCTTTTTGAAAGGTTGCAATATGCGTTGCAAGTACTGCCACAACCCGGATACGTGGGCAAAGACAGAAGGCGAGATGAAGACACCGGAAGAAATTCTTGCGCAGGCACTCCGTTACAAGAACTACTGGGGCAAAAAGGGTGGTATCACGGTCAGTGGCGGCGAGGCATTGCTGCAGATTGACTTTGTAATCGAACTGTTTACACTTGCAAAAGAAAAAGGCGTCAATACCTGTCTGGACACATCGGGTAATCCGTTTACGAGAGAGGAACCGTTCTACTCGAAGTTTGAAAAATTGATGGAAGTAACGGATCTGTTTATGCTCGACATCAAGGAGATTGATGAGGAGGAGCACAAGAAACTTACCGGACAGACGAATGCGAATATTCTTGACATGGCACGCTGTCTGTCGGAGCATGGCAAGAATATGTGGATCCGCCATGTGCTTGTGCCGGGCATCACGGACGATGAGGGACAGCTCACAAGACTTCGTGCTTTTATCGACACGCTGGATACGGTAGAACGCGTGGAGGTACTTCCGTATCACACACTCGGTGTCTTCAAGTGGAAGGAACTTGGAATCCCGTATAAGCTCGAAGATGTGGATCCGCCTTCACAGGAAAGCGTGGCGCGCGCTAAGGAAATTCTTGGTTGTCAGGTTTAGAAGGAGATAAGCGAATGCAGACCCCAAAGATTTTATATGAAGATGATAACCTCATTGTCTGTTATAAGCCGGCAGGTGTGGCGACACAGACGAAGCGCCTCGGGCAGCAGGACATGGAGAGTATACTGAAAAATTATGTAGCGTCTGAGCCGCAAGAACAAGGGAAAAATGCGGCACCATATATTGGCATCGTGCACAGACTTGACCAGCCGGTCGAGGGAGTGATGGTCTATGCGAAGAATCCGAAGGCCGCTGCTGCACTCTCGAAGCAGGTGCAGGAGCGCTCCATCGGTAAGAATTATTATGCATTGGTGCAGCTTCCGGAAGGAAAGACGTTCGCGGAGACAACCGGACTTGCATCGGAGGGAACCAGAGAAGATTTCATGACTTTTGATCGCAGGACGAATGTTTCTAAGATTGTGTCGAAGGGAACAAAGGACGCGAAGAAAGCGGTTCTCGATTACAAACTGATTGCGGAGAAAGAGGGCAGAGCGTTACTTGATATCACATTGCATACCGGAAGACATCATCAGATCAGACTGCAGATGGCGGGCATGGGAACCCCGATCATCGGAGACCGTAAGTATGGACGAAGCGATGCCACGCAGCTGGGACTTTGCTCGTATCGTATCGCCTTTGTCAGTCCGACAGATGGTCAGAATCATGTGTATAAAATTCAGCCGGAAAATGCAGAAATTTCAGCACTTCTCAAGTAGCAAAAGAATGCTTCTTAAGAAGCCGGACCTGTAATGAAACGTGCGAAACGGCAGGTGTCACAGGGGAGTCATCAGCTTGACAAGCGGGGGCGATTGTCATACTATGGAATTGGAGTATAAACGTCTGTGAGGGCAGACGAGGATTGCAGGGGGAGTAATCCATGATTGATAAGTATTATAACGGAGTGATCGAACAGGTTTATAACCATGTCGGCACAACAGAGAAGAACATTGTTATGGCAAACTATAACAATGATTTTTCCATTAAGAATTTAGAGACAGTAAAACGTTATCGAGTACAGATGGATAGCGTTTTTTTTGCCTCGCGCGAATTTGGATACCGCGAACTGACCGGAGCGTATGAGCCGTTCTTAGACACCATCTGTGATATGTTCCGTGCGTACGGAACCGGAGATTTTGATGCATTTCTGGATGGATGCGGTGTGTATGAACTGCATAAAGAGATTCTGCGCAGCTATTATGAGAGCGGAATCTGTAAGCGGAATGAGAATGTTCTGCTCAACGAAGTGGCATACGAGCAGAATCGTATGACCGATGCGATGGCGGCGATGCTTAAGGCATTGGCAAAGGAGCATCCGCTCATGCTTGTAATCAACCGTTTCCAGATGGCGAGCAGGAGTACCTTTGAACTGGTGCATGATCTGATCGCTCATCCGGACAAGAATATCGGACTTGTGCTCGGCGTCAATGATTCGGTCGGACGCAAGGAATCGGTTGCGGATGTGTGGGATCGCATTGTGGAGAGTCTGAAGGATAGAAGCCAGTTATATCACATCGGCTCATCGGATCACAGGAGAACAGAGATCGCCAGGGAACATGTACTCGGAGAAGGCTACACCGACAATGTGGATGTCGATGAGGATTACGAGGCAAGTATCCAAAAAGTCAGCAATATCGTAGAGTTTTTGGATTATGATCAGGCAAAGCGATATTTCCGCGAGGTAGAGTATCAGATCAAATTTGAAGATGCGCGCATGAAGAACGCGAGCAGACGGGCATTCTATCTGCTTTATGCAAAGACGTCGATTCTGCTTGGAGAATTGTCAAAGGCATTGGAACTGCTGACGGAGGCGAAGAATCTGATTCCGGCGGAGTATGAATTTAAATACCGTGCGGAACTTGATTTCCTTCGGGGAACCTGTTATATGTATCAGGGAAAACTCGATCGTGCCGAGCGGTATGCGGATCAGTCATACACATGGGGTGTAGAGAGTGGGGATGAGAGGGCAGTATTCCGTGCGGAACTGCTCAAAGTTATGGCGCAGATGTCCGGATGGTACAACATCTTTTTCTGCGTGAAGGACATCCCGATCGAGCCGGAACTCATTGAGAAACTGATACAATATGATTATCAGAATCATCTCGCACACATTTACATCTATGCTTATGACAATCAGCCGAATGTTGTTGCCAAGGCCTATCGCTCAGAGGCTGCATTGTTCTATTTCAGCAAGGGTGTCACTTTGGCAAAGAAAATCGGGAATGAGCAGCTTGTGTATGATGCCTACCAGAAGAATATCATGCTGGCTTCGACGAACGGAATGAATGAGATTGCGTTATTATATTCCGTGCGGACATATGAATTTGTGACGAAAGACAGAATCTTTTACGAGGGCAGAATGTTCTCCGGAATCGGATATAATCTGAGCGCGATGGGCAAAAATGAACTGGCGGAGCAATATTATAATCATTCGATCCAGATTTTCTATCAACTCGGAAGATCGGAAGATATTGCGGAAGTCTATTATAACCGTTCACTCAACTACATGATGCAGGAGCAGTTTAAAGAGGCGGAACATGATCTGCTTTTTGTAATGAAAGTCATTGAGAAGCTGCATCTGAACAGTCTTCGTGTGTGTAATCTCTCGAAACTGTATGCGCTGCTTGCACTCATTGGAATCATGCAGAAGGATCGTTTCACCTGCGAGCGTTATCTGCTCAGCTGCAGACAGTTTTTGAATTATATTATTGAAAAAGAAAAGAATAACAAGAACGAAGAGATCATTCACGATTATGCGAAATGTGATGATGATATGTTTTTGTATACGTTCTCACAGGCGCTCTTAAAGCAGTATGACGGTGACCTTGAGCAGGCATATAATTACTTTATGAATGCGGAGAAATTCCTCGCTCGCACCGGTGGAAATGAATTTTTCAGTTATCGCATTTTCCGCAAAGCGCGTATGGAACTGTTCGACCAGATGGGACGAAAGGCACTGTATGAGCAGGAAAAGGAGTTGCTTGCGCAGCATGATGCGATGAGCAGCGAGATGACGGCATCGTTATCCATGGATATCTTACAGGGAATTCAGCCGGATGCCGGAAACCGGAAAAAGGTTGCCAGTGAAGAGGAAATCGAGGCTTTGGTCAAGCATGAAGGTCTGCTTCGTGACTTCCAGACCAACAAGCGCCAGATGGAGTTCTTTGCGTCATGGCAGAAGATGATCGATATCACAGACCAGAAGATTCCGGTGATGGTGCAGAATGCGATCAGCAGCTTCATCAATCACTTTAATCTGGACTGTGCATTATATATTTATTATCAGGAGGGCAGACCGAATGTCCTCTACAATGACAGCGGATGCAGTATGACAGCGGAAGTACTGCTTGGAATAAGACGTGCGATCAAAGAGTATCCACAGGGATTTGCGGCATCGAAGATCGGTGAGGGATTCTTTGAGCATCAGGATATGATCGCTTATTTTGGCGAGGATGATGTATGCTCCTTCGTTGCGGTTCCGTTTATGAAGAACGGAACACTGACCAGCCTTCTGATCACTTATGTGCGCATGAAGGACAACTGGCATGGCTCAATCGAGCGCTATATGTTAAACGAAGATGATCTGTACATTTATCGTCTGCTTTTCCGTGAGATGGAGTATTCCATCAATCGTCTGGAAGCTTATGAGAAAGCTTCGGAGATGAACAAACGTCTTCAGGCAGCCGCTGAGACGGACATGTTGACCGGCGTATATAACCGTGCGGGAATGTATGAGCAGATCGCGCAGATTGAAGAACATTTAAAAGACTCTCCGCAGGGATTTGATGTCGGACTGATGTTCATTGATCTGGACAATTTCAAGCATTATAACGATACATTCGGACACGATATCGGTGATCTGATCTTAAAGGAGATGGCTGCAATCTTCAAGGACGTAAGCGTTGGCAAAGGTTTCGTCAGCCGATACGGCGGAGATGAGTTTATTATTATTCTTGAGACAGATGACCGCAGGGAACTGGAAGCGATCGCGAAGGAAATCTATGCCAGAATCAATGCGACAAGCGGTTTTAAGAAGCAGATCGAGGAACATCTTGGACATGCGATCACGGTGAATGAGGGAAGACTCATCACCTGCTCCATGGGTATTGCATATGCTTCCGATGTGCGCCACGGGGACGAGGTCAGCAGCCTGATCAAGCAGGCAGATGATCTATTGTATATCGTGAAAACTGGAGAAAAAGGACACTATAAATTTCTATGAAAATGAATTTACCGGAACATGTGAATCAAATTATCCACCGTCTGCAGAAGGAAGGCTACGATGCCTACGCTGTGGGCGGATGCGTGCGCGACACACTTCTCGGGCGTACACCGCAGGACTGGGACATCACGACTTCGGCGCGCCCGGAGATCGTGAAGTCTCTGTTTTGTCATACGATTGACACCGGTATTCAGCACGGAACCGTCACGGTCATGCTCGATCATGTGGGGTATGAAGTGACTACATACCGGATTGATGGAGAGTATGAGGACAGCCGCCATCCGAAGGAAGTCATTTTCACCGGGAATCTGGTCGAGGATTTAAAAAGGCGTGATTTCACGATCAATGCGATGGCTTACAATGATGAATCGGGGCTTGTGGATGCGTTTGATGGAGAGAAGGATCTTGCGGCGGGCATCATAAGATGTGTTGGCAAGCCGCATGACCGCTTCGGCGAGGATGCACTTCGTATGCTCCGTGCTGTGCGCTTTGCAGCGCAGCTTGGCTTTGCCATTGAGCCGGACACATTGACGGCGATCAGGGATCTTGCACAGAATCTTCGTGCGGTAAGTGCGGAGCGGATACAGATGGAGTTGGTCAAGCTTCTGACTTCCGCCCATCCGGATGCGATGCGGACGGTGTATGAGACCGGACTTACGAAAGTCTTTCTGCCGGAGTTCGATACCATGATGGAGACCAATCAGCACAATAAGCATCATTGTTATTCGGTCGGAGAGCATACGCTTCACACGCTTCTTCATGTAGAACCGGACAAGGTGCTGCGGCTTACGATGCTGCTTCATGATGTCGCAAAGCCTTTGTGCATCACAACGGATGAAGCGGGGCAGAACCACTTCAAGGGACACCCTGTGAAGGGCGCGGATATGGCAAAAGTTATCCTGCGCAGACTGAAATTCGATAACGATACTACGGATCGCGTATGCAGGCTGGTTCGTTATCATGATGACCGGCCGGAACTGAATGCACGTACGGTGCGGCGGGCAATGAACCGGATCGGCGTTGAAAATATGCCGGCGCTTTTTGCGGTAAAACGTGCGGATACGCTCGGGCAGAGTATGTATCACAGGCAGGAAAAGCTTGCTTATGTAGATACGTTTGAACGCTTTTTCCGGGAAATCTGTGCGGCGCAGCAGTGTGTGCAGAAGAAGGATCTTGCGATAAGCGGATCCGATCTGATCGCGATGGGCATGAAGCCGGGCAAGGAGATCGGTGCTGTATTAAACGAATTATTTGAGCGTGTGCTCGATGAACCGGAGCTGAATCAGAGGGATAAGCTGCTTGATATGGCGCATAATTTGATGACCCGTCTCATATGATAGAACACAGTGATGTCATATGGGAGGGGTTTTTGTGTATAATCAGTCGGAAGCAATCTTACAACAGTACGACTTGGAAATAAAGCAGATCAGCCGCGGAAGAGGCGCATATATATGTGAAACGAATGAAGGGACGAAGCTTCTTACGCCGTTTCGCGGATCGAAGGAGCGGGCAATGTTCCTGCGGGACGTGTTAAGCAGGCTGAACGAGAGCGGCATTGCGGCGGAACAGATCATGCTTACGAAGGAGGGGGAAGCCGTTGCAACGGACGAAAGCGGGATGCGCTACTGGCTGAAGGATATGGTCTATGGTGCAGAGTGCAGCACGAACCGTGAGCAGGATATGGTGCGGGCGGTCACTTCGCTTGGAAAGCTTCACTGTGCGCTCAAAGCATGTGCATCCGGGATCCCGGCTTTTATGAAGACGGACCGCAGTGATCCGGAAAATGTGTGCAGACGACATTACCGGGAACTGGTCAAGGTCAAAAATTATGTGCTGGCGAGGCGGAGCAGGAATGAATTCGAGCGTCGCTTTCTGACACTGTATGCGCATTATATGGCGGATGCGACGGAGACAGTCCGCATTCTGGATGAAGAGGATCTGCATCCGGCAAAAGGCCTGTGTCACGGCGATTTTAACCAGCACAATGTCCTTAAGACGACAGAAGGTTTTATGATTGTACACTACGAGAACATGAGTTATGCGACTCCGGTGATGGATCTTGCAAATTTTGTGCGCAAAATGATGGAGAAAAACCGGTGGGAGAGCAGGCTTGGGGAGCGGCTTGTGATGCAGTATGACAGCGAGTATGGGATGAGCGCGGACGAGAAGCGGCTTTTGTATCTCGTATTGCTTTTCCCGGAAAAATTCTGGAAGGTATCGAATCATTACAGCAATTCGCGCAAGACCTGGGTGTCGGAGCGTGAGATCGACAAGCTGAATAAGATTGAGGAACTGGAGCCGGCGAGGCGAGCCTTTTTGGAAAATATGCTTTCATTCTTATAAGAATCATGTATACTAAAGCTATGAAGAAAACAAAAATAATAAAGATAATAAAAAATATAATTGTGTTTGTTGTTCTGCTGCTGGCATTAACGGGATGTGGCAAGGAGAATACGCAGGATGCGGGCGTCTATTTTCATCATTCGATCGCAGACCAGACACAGGCGGATTCCGACACGCAGGTGACGGAAGCGGACGCGGCCGATGAGGATCTCTATCTTGTGGTCGCTGTGGATCAGATTGAGGAGACGCTTCGACTGTACCGTTATGAGAATGGGATGGAATACCGGTATTATTACGGAACCGGAACGCGTTTTCTGGATAAATACGGAAACCGGACGACGGTGGCTTCGTTTGTGCAGGGATTGCTGGTTACGATCGGTAATGTGAACAGGGAAGGAATTCTCTGTGACGCGCAGATTTCGGATAACGCATGGGTGTATGATGATGTAAAGCGATTCAGTATCTCGTCAGATCCGGCGATGCTGCAGATCGGAGATTCGAAGTATCACTATGATGAGAACACGTATGTTTTTTCCGGCGATGAGAGGGTATCGATGGAGGATATCGCGCAGGGAGACACACTCTCTGTGGTTGGAGTGGATAAACAGATCGTATCGGTCCGCATTACTACTGCACAGGGAACACTGGCGCTTAAGAATACGACGCTTTTTGAGGGAAGCTTCCTGCAGCTTGGCAGCAAGATATTTACCGAGGTGACAAAGGATCTGTCGATGCAGGTTCCGGAAGGCACGTATGAGCTTACCGTGGCAAACAACGGATGGGGCGGAAGCACACAGGTGACGATCACGCGTGGGCAGACAACGACGGTAGACTTAGATAAGATCAAGGGAAAGGGACCAAAGACCGGCAAGGTACGTTTCGTGATCGATGTGGCGAAGGCCGTACTGCTGATCGATGATAAAGAGGTGGATTACAGCGATCCGATCAAGCTTACATACGGGCAGCACACGATTGCAGTCTATGCGGACGGATATGATGTGTGGAGAAGGAATCTCTATGTGAATTCTAAAAAATCAACGGTCATTATTAACCTGGAGGACGAGACGGAGTCGACGCAGACCGAGACGACCGGTGGTACTGACCGTTCGCAGAGTTCTTCTGACTCGTCGGAATCGACACAATCCGGGACCGGGAATTCACAGAGTTCACAGAGCTCCGAAAGCTCGGCAAGTTCTGAGAGCACGAAGCGTCAGGAGGAACTGGATCTCATTAAGGATCTGCTCTCTAGCATGACAAGCTCCAGCTCGATTGTGTCAAATTGACGATTTTGGACGAATATTTTTGGTTGATTTTAATGTGCAGAAATCCCCAAAAACAGGCATTTTTCCTTGACAAATACTAGGAAAACAAGTATAAATAGATTTGTAAGTAATTTGAGAGAAGGAACTCGAATTATATAATATATGACCCATAGGAGGAATTTTGACATGAACAAAGCAGAGTTAGTCGCAGCTGTAGCTGAGAAGGCTGAGATTTCTAAGAAGGACGCAGAGGCAGCAGTAAAGGCATTTACAGACGTTGTTGCTGAGGAACTTAAGAAGGGTGAGAAGGTTCAGTTAGTTGGCTTCGGTACATTCGAAGTATCTGAGAGAGCTGCAAGAGTTGGTAGAAATCCACAGACTAAGCAGGAGATCACAATCCCAGCTTCTAAGGCACCTAAGTTTAAGGCTGGTAAGGCTTTAAAGGATTCTTTAAACTAGTTTTGCTAAAGTTTGGTGGAGCACCTTCGTGGCGCTCCACTTTTTTAGTTAAAGGAGAAAATATGAGATTAGATAAATTTTTGAAGGTATCGCGACTGATCAAGAGAAGAACGGTTGCGAATGAGGCATGTGATGCCGGTCGTGTTATGGTGAATGGCAAACCCGCCAAGGCATCCACGAACGTCAAAGTCGGGGATGAGATCGAGATTCTGTTTGGACAGAAATCGGTTAAGGTTCGCGTCCTTAACATTCAGGATACAACCAAGAAGGAAGAAGCGAAGGATCTGTTTGAGTACATTTAATTGTTGAGAGTCAGGCAGATTCGCAGCATTTTGGAGGTTGGCTTTAAACAGTGATGATTCAAAATCCGTCATATCGGGATTCTCATGTTCATATAATATGGATATGAGGAAAAACACAAAGACACGTGCTTTTCCTAAAGTTGATGATCAAGGGATACGATAGGAGGCAGCAGTCACCGGTATGGAGGAGAAAACAATTACCAGACAGCACAGACTTATGCTACAGGATCGTAAAGCCGGAAGCTTTACGGGAATACTTGATGTAATATCGTTTGATTTAAATGAAATACTGCTCGAGACGGAGCAGGGGATGCTTCACATTAAGGGAAAGGATCTTCATGTGAACCGCCTGGATCTTGATAAGGGAGAGGTGGATATCGACGGACAGGTCGATGCACTCAATTATTCGCAGGTGCCGGGACGAAAAGGTTCGATCATTGGAAAGTTTTTCACATCATGAAACCGGTCAGCGGTCTTGAACTTGAACTGGCATTATTGGGAAAGGCGTTCCTGGCAGGCATACTTTTGACGGTTTTCTATGATGTGATCCGTGTGATAAGAAGGATGATTCCACATGGAATCGTGTGGATCTCACTTGAGGATTTTGTGTACGGCATTGTGGCAGGAAGCTGGCTGTTCTTAAAAGTCTGTCAGGTAAATGATGGAATTATAAGGTTCTATATGATCCTCGGAATCGCTGCTGGCGTGCTGCTTTACCGGATTTCGCTCGGGCAGCTGATGATGCGCTGGCTCACGAAATGGATCCGTTGTGTACGAAAGCGGTTGAAAAGCGCTGCAAAAGCCGTTACAATAAGGCTAGAGAAAATTCACAGGAATCAGGAGACGGAGAATGAAGAAGAAAAGAAGAAGACGCCGTAGTACGGGTACTGTGTGTATCAGCATTATCGTTGTCGTGTTCGTAGCGGTTATGGCGATACAGATCTATCAGCTGAGGCAAAAGGACGCGGACTATATGGCGCGTGAGAATGAACTTAAGGAACAATATGAGCAGGAGACGCAGCGCTCCTCGGAGATCGATGATCTTGAGAAGTACATGCAGTCCAGTGAATATTATGAAGATGTTGCGAAGAGTAAGCTCGGGCTTACCTACAAGAATGAGATCATCTTCAAGGAGAGCGAGAAATAGAAGCATGAGGCGGAAGCCTTGTGCTTCTTTTTCTATGCAGCAAAGTATGAGGTCCCTCGAATCGCAGTGGAAGAGATCTTTTGCCGATAACTTTTTGAATCCCGGTAGAAATTCTGACAAGTATTTCGCACGCCTCCCTGTATAATCCCATTTGCTGGCGGTCGCGCTACTCTCGCTGCGGCACTCTCCCGCGGGCCCCTGAACCGGTGGCTGGCATCTATGCGGAGCACGGTTTTAGACAAAATCATTGAATTTGCGAAAATCTCTGCCGGGTTCAATTTTTGTGTCCGAGCAACGCTTCGACTGCGGCACTCCGGATGTCCGCCTGACACAGATGTGCTCAAAATTCCTAGTCTGCCTAAGAGGGGCACTTTGTGAATTTTGATTGTGCCCGCTCTCGGTTAATGTCTCCCATCATAGAATTGTGGAGTGCCACTAAGCTATGTGGTCGCAAACACGACCCGCGGGCACTTGTTCACAAAGGTGCCCCACGTAAGGCAGACACGAAATCCATCGGACACATTCTGTGTTCAGGCGAACATCCGGAGTGCCACTGTCTAAGCTTGAGCGGACAGCAAATCATGAAAAGAACCCGGCGGATATTTTCTGCAAATTCCTGATTTTGGATAACTAGTGTCCGCATAGATGCCAGCCACCGGTTCCAGGGGTCCGCAGGAGCGAGCCGCAGCGAGAGTAGCGCGACCGCCTCAAAATGGATATGAAGGAGGCGTGCTATGAGTACACAAAACAGAATGATGGAAGGGATTGGAAGAGTAGGAATTGCAGTATTGGGAGCATGTAGCAGCATGTTGTGCATCCTGGGGTATTATCCGCTGGTGCCGGCTTTCTATGCCGGATGTTGTCTGAATCAGAGAAAGAATGTGCTGCTTTACATAGGAATCTTTGCGGGGATGGGCTGGTGTATGCCGATCGGTGTAATGGTGAAATACGTGTTTGTTTTGCTGGTATCCGGAGTCGGGATCCGCCTGTATCAGTGGGCGAATCATAAGTGCAGCGGCTGGGTAGCGGGAATCCTGACCGGGCTTGCAGTAGCAGTCATGGACTGTTCGGGTGTCGCTTTTTCCACAATGGATACAAGAGAACTGATGCTAGGCGTCTGTGAGGGAATCTTTGTGGCAGGGGCAACCGTCGTAATCCACTATCTGTATCATATGGCGGAGGAACTGGGGAAGGCGATAAAGCCTGTGACCACGGATGTAGAAGTGCATCCCTCTTATCGGAGTGACGGAAGAATCCATGCACTTGCGGAAGCGGTGGATGAACTGTCGGTCGCATTCGCAGCGGGCGGCGGAAATCGTGCGGCCACAGGGCATGAGAGTGTCGAGCTGCTGCAACAGGAGATCACAGGGAAGTTGTGCGCGGCCTGTGATGGTTGTGCGGTCTGCTGGGAACAGAAGGAAAGCGATCTGGCAGGGCGGCTTCGGAACATGCTTCAGGCCGTCATTGCCCATCATCCGAGGGAAGTCATCTTAGAGCAGAATTATGTGCAGGAATGCCCTCGCTACTCGTGGATGGTCGAGGAAGCCATATGGGCGTTTTCAAGAATGGAACTCAATGAGGCGTGGTATAAAAGACTGCGGGAGAACCGGCGGATGATCGCGGACCAGCTGGATGCGATGGCAGATGTCATGCAGGATTGGACGAAGGAGCATACGAATCTGGATGCGCAATCGAGGGTGCTGCTCGCAAAGATCGCATACGAAGCAAAGGAGCGCGGTCTTGTCGCAGAACAGATTCATCTGTATGAGGACGAGCATAAACGAAAGTCTGTGACGGCTTATGTTTCCAGCAAATGGGGTGGCGGAATTCCCGCGAAAAATTATCTTCGCGCACTTGAGAACGCGACCGGATACACCATGCGCCTGCAGCAGGGGGCAAGATCGATCTTCACGAAGGATCCTGTGGCAGTGACGGCATATGAAGATACCGCGTTTTATGTGATGTCTGCTGTGGCGGCGAAGGAGCAGGATCACTCTACGATGAGCGGTGATAACTTCTCGTTTTTTACTCTGGATAACGGAAATTGTCATATCTGTCTGTCTGATGGAATGGGCAGCGGAGAAGCGGCAAGTAGGGAGAGCGAGATGGTCGTAGAACTGATCGAAAAACTGATGGAAGCGGGTTTTGCGCGTGAGACCGCAATCCGCATGATGAATTCCGCGATGGTGCTAAAAGGCGATCACGATTCGTATTCCACACTGGATTTTGCAAGAATCGATCTCTATACCGGAGCACTTACATTCACGAAGATCGGTGCGGCGGCATCATTCGTGCGGACAAAAAAAGAGGTGGAGTGCATCAGCCGGGCATCACTTCCGGCGGGCGCAGACAGTGATACGATTCCGGAGACCGCATGTAGAAAGCTGACGGATGGGGATTTCCTTGTAATGGTCACAGATGGTGTGTTAGAATATTTACATGTCAGAAATCCGGAAGAAACGTTTGCGGATATGATACGTGAGATTAAGACAGAGAATGCCGGTATGTTTGCGGATGCGCTGATGGAGAAGGTGCTGCTCTATACAGGAGGGCAAGTGCCGGATGACATGACGATCGTCGTCGCCGGCATCTGGGAGAAATAATGGTAGAACAGGTTGCAAAATACATCCGACAATGGAATATGATTGAGCCGGGAGACACGGTGATCGCAGGCGTGTCGGGCGGAGCGGATTCCGTCTGCCTGTGCTGTGTGCTGGCAGAACTTTCTGTACCGATGGAATTTACGCTTCGTGTCGTGCATGTGGAACACGGAATCCGTGGGGAGGAGAGTTTCCGTGATGCGGATTTTGTGCAACAATTTTGCGGAGAAAGAGGAATTGCATGTGAGGTCCGTTCCGTAGATGTTCCTTCCTATGCGAGGGAGAAGCGGATCGGCGAGGAGGAGGCAGCGCGCTTTTTGCGGTATGATATATTCCGGAAGGAAGCAGCAAAGTACCCGCACAGTAAGATTGCTTTGGCGCATCATCTGGAAGACAATGCGGAGACCATCCTGTTTCAGATGGCGCGCGGAAGTGGATTGGATGGCATGTGCGGCATCCGTCCGGTGCGAAACGATGCAGAGTCAGTGACGTATATACGTCCGCTTCTTGGCGTCAGCAGGTGTGAGATTGAGCAGGAATTGAAACGGCGGGGACAGACTTACTGCATGGATGCGACGAATGAAAATCTGGAATACAGTCGCAATCACATCCGGCACAGAATTCTGCCGGAACTTAAGAATGTGAATGCGCAGGCGGTTCTGCACATGAACCGGATGGCGGAGCAGATGAACGAGATCCGGGACTACATGGATCAGCAGCTGGCGGATGCGTATGAGAAGATTGTCTCGCGGGAAAAAGCGGATGTTGTGCTTCATGTGGAACTGCTTCGGGGACTACCACATATCTTACAGACAAGGCTGGTGCATAACGCCCTGGCAGAGGCAGCGGGAGCCAGACAGGATCTGGAAGCGGGACATGTGGAAGCCGTACTTGGATTAATGGATAAGCAGTCGGGAAGGAGTGTGGATCTGCCTTATGGACTGGTGGCAGAACGCAGCTACGACAGAATCCGGCTGAGACAGAGGGACGCAAAGACGGTTTCTAAGAAAATGACAGAGATTGCAATATCTGCAGAAATACTGGAAGAGATTTCTTCTTCGGGGCAGACGCGAAGCATCAAAGTCTGCGATACGGGGGCGCTTTTTACCATGCGCATTTTTCCGTTTGACGGGAAAGTGTCGGAAATTCCGCAAAAAATGTATACGAAATGGCTGGATTATGATAAAATCAAATTTGGTTTTTCTATTAGAACCAGAAAGAATCAGGATTATTTTGTGATGGATGCCGTAGGGCATCGCAAGAAGCTGTCCGACTATTTTATCAATCAGAAGATCCCGGCAGAAGAACGGGATGCGACGCTTCTTATCGCGGACGGGTCACAGATCTTATGGATCGTGGGCGGCCGGATGGGGCGGGGCGCACAGTTGGATGGCACAAGCCGGATGGTTCTGGAACTTATCTACCAAGGAGGAACAAGAGATGGATTATAGTAAGAAGCATAACATATCGGTTCATTTGACCGAGGAACAGCTCAATGAGCGAATTGCGCAGATGGGCGCAGAAATCACGAAGAAATTTGCAGGGGAGTCCGTATATCTTGTCTGTATTTTAAAGGGTTCGATCTTCTTTACGACCGAGCTTGCCAAGAGAATCGAGCTGCCGATGACAATCGATTTTATGTCGGTATCAAGCTACGGTGCAGAGACCCGCTCATCCGGAGTGGTCAATATTAAGAAGGATCTGGAGCAGTCCATTGAGGGAGAGAATGTCATCATTGTTGAGGATATCGTGGATTCCGGCAATACATTAAGCCGCCTGGTATCCCTGTTCAAGAGCCGTAACCCGAAGACGCTGACAATCTGTACGCTTCTCGATAAGCCGGATCGCCGCGTGGTTCATGACTTAAAGGTTGATTACACAGGTTTTGTGATCCCGGATAAATTTGTTGTCGGATATGGACTGGATTATGACCAGAGATACCGTAATCTTCCGTATATCGGATTCGTAGAGGATGCGGAATAGTAGTGCGGAATAGAAAAGGAGTTGCATAGTGAATACAAGAAATAGGAATGGATTTCGCGGATTTGGATTCTATGCGGTGCTGATCCTTGTCGTTATCATGATATGGTACGGCCTAAGCGGAAACACTGCAACGAGTTCTTATACCAAGTCGGATTTTCAGAAAGCATTGGGCAAAGGCGATGTAACCTACGTCAAGGTTGTCCAGAACAGGGAAGTCCCGACCGGAAGTCTGCGGATCAAGCTCAAGGATGGATCGCAGCAGTATCTGTATGCATCGGATATCAACGAGATGCAGAGTCTGATGGATGATGAGAAATTTGATAATTATACGATTGAGGATGTACCGGCAGAGAGCTGGATCATGACGCTTTTGCCGTACCTTCTGATCTTCGGAGCGTTCTTTATCCTGTTTGTGATCATGAACAATAATGCGGCAGCCAACAGTGGCGGCGGCAAGATGATGAATTTCGGCAAAAGCCGTGCGAAGCTTTCCACAGAGGAAGACAATAAGACTTCATTTGCGAATGTTGCAGGACTTCGTGAGGAGAAGGAAGAACTCGAAGAACTGGTCGACTTCCTGCGTGATCCGAAGAAATACACGAAGCTTGGTGCCCGTATTCCAAAAGGCGTACTGCTCGTCGGACCTCCGGGAACCGGTAAGACATTGCTTGCAAAGGCGGTTGCAGGAGAGGCAGGCGTACCTTTCTTTAGCATTTCCGGTTCGGACTTCGTAGAGATGTTTGTCGGTGTCGGTGCTTCCCGTGTGCGTGACCTCTTTGAGGATGCCAAGAAGAATGCACCTTGTATCGTATTTATCGATGAGATCGATGCAGTGGCAAGACGACGCGGAACCGGTATGGGCGGCGGACACGATGAGCGTGAGCAGACTTTAAACCAGATGCTCGTTGAGATGGATGGTTTTGGAGTCAATGAGGGAATCATCGTTATGGCAGCGACCAACCGTGTGGATATCCTTGATCCGGCAATCATGCGTCCGGGCCGTTTCGACCGTAAGATCGTAGTCGGCAGACCGGATGTCAGAGGACGAGAGGAAATTCTCGCAGTACATGCGAAGAACAAGCCACTTGGTGAAGATGTTGATTTAAAACAGGTAGCACAGACGACCGCCGGATTCACAGGTGCGGATCTTGAGAATCTGTTAAATGAGGCAGCAATTCTTGCTGCGAAGGAAAACCGTGGATTTGTAATGCAGGCGGATATCCAGAAAGCCTTTATCAAAGTCGGTATCGGTGCGGAGAAGCGCAGCCGTATCATCTCCGAGAAGGAGAAGAAGATTACAGCCTTCCATGAGGCAGGACATGCAATCCTTTTCCATGTACTCCCGGATGTCGGACCGGTACACACAGTATCGATCATTCCGACCGGAGCAGGAGCCGCAGGTTATACGATGCCGCTTCCAGAGAAGGATGAGATGTTCAATTCCAAGGGACGTATGCTGCAGGAGATCGTTGTGGATCTTGGCGGACGCGTAGCCGAGGAACTTGTCTTTGACGATATCACAACCGGCGCATCGCAGGATATCAAGCAGGCAACACAGATGGCGCGTGACATGGTAACCCGATACGGTATGTCAGAGAACATTGGACTGATCTGCTACAAGGATGATGACGATGAGGTATTTATCGGACGTGATCTTGCGCATGCACACAGTTACAGCGAGGGTGTCGCATCTGCAATTGATGCGGAGGTCAAGAGTATCATTGATCATGCATACGAAGAGGCGAAACGTATTATCGGCGAACACCGCGATGTGCTTGACCGTTGTGCAGACCTTCTTCTGGAAAAAGAAAAGATTACAAGAGAAGAGTTTGAAGCGCTGTTTTAAAAAACAGGCTTGCTGATAGACAAAAAATGATCCGCTCGTGCATAGAAATATGTATCGGGCGGATTTACTATTGTAAAAATGCACAAAAACAGATAGCAACTTTTGTGAACTTTGTGCACACTTATGCGGATAACCATGCTATTATAATACCTGTAAAAACCCCCCAATACATTATATAGTTTTTGCTATACCCCATAGTAAAAATACCTTCTCCTAAAAAGGCAGCGTTCGAGGCTGTCTTTTTTTTGCGCGTAGCAACGAGACAAGGTCCGTGCTTGCACGAGACTTTGGCGACTGCCGCGACAGCTCGGGAAATTCGAATACGAATTTCTCGAGATTGTGCGTAGCAACGAGGGAACTTGAGTGCATGCAAGAAATTTCTTGCAAACAGTCAGCCGCTATGCTATAATATTTCTCGGTCAAGATAATACAACTTGATATTGAATGGGCAGATTCCCGAGTGGCCAAAGGGGACAGACTGTAAATCTGCTGCAAATTGCTTCGGTGGTTCGAATCCACCTCTGCCCATTAGAAATGAGAAACCGTTTATCGGTTTCTTTTTTGCTTACAAAAAAGAAAAAATAGTCAAAGAAATTACTTTTTTAAACACACAAATTGTCAAAAAAGTCAAAATTTCATTGTCGAAATGGATTTCGTATAGTATACTTAAGGTACTTATAGGAAATACATGGATGTAAATGGGGGCGTATCAATAACGTGAGTGGAGAAAAATTAGAAACAGTGGAAACATTGGAACAAGCAGCAACAACAGAGGTTATAGAAACAACTGAAAACAATACGAAAAAAGAAAAAAACAAGAAGGCAAAAGAACCAAGAGTCAAGCGTGAGAAGAAAGTGAAACCGAAGAGGGAGCGTAAGCCGAAGAAGGAGCGTGCACCGAAGACAGAACGCGCAGCAAAGAAGACGAAGGATGGCAAGAAAGTGAGGGCTCCGCGCGAGAAGCGTGAGAAGTTAGAGATTCCGTTCTACAGAGGAATCGCGGCGAAGATGATCGTATGCTTCCTTGTCCCGGTAGTCGGTGTGGCAGTCCTTGGTTCGGTATCTTACCAGAAGTCATCGGATGCAATTGTCAATACGTACAAGGAATCGGTTCAGCAGACAACGGATATGATGGAACAGTACATCAGCCTTGTTGCGACCAGTGAAAAGGATGAGTTTAAGTCTTATCTGACCGAGCAGGATCTGAAGAAGTATTTTGGTGGACTGATGGAGCATGGTGTGGAGAATACAACGAGACGTGATTATCAGTCCCGTCTGCGCAATAAACTTTCCATCGATGATAAGCTTCACAGTATCTATTTCCTTGCGGATTCGGAGAGAAGTATTGATTCCGGAACCGGTAAACTTGGAAATAATCTGTATACGGATTACAAGAATACCACGCAGGGAGCAGAAGTTACCGCAACTTCTACCGGTTGGTTTGTATACGGACCGGATCTGGAATCGGATGATGTCATCGGAATGAGAACTCACAACTACAGTCTGCGAATCGTAAAGAGAGTGAATTCGCAGGATGCGGTCATGATCATCAACCTGAGTGCGGAGTATGTAAGATCTGCGATGCAGGCATTAGACCCGGGTGAGGGTGGATATGTTGCACTTGTCTGTATGGATGGCAATGAATTCTTTTCTGATAATACCGTTGAGCTGGACGAGCCATTGATCTATGGAACAGATTTCTATCAGAAGGCAATGGACAGCAAAGAAGAGACTGGTAATGAGATGGTTACCTTAAACGGAGAGAGTTACATGTTTGTATACAGCAAGCTTTCCTTCGGTAATGTCTTAGTTACGGCATTGATTCCTTCTGCCCGACTGTTGGCGCAGTCTTCCGGAATCAAGGGACTGACAACCGCATTGACAATCATCTGTGCAATTCTTGCTTTAGCACTTGGATTCTTACTTTCCAGAAGTATGGCAGGAACGATCCAGTACATTCTTCGCCAGTTGCGCAAGGTATCCAATGGTGATCTTACCGTACATCTTCAGGCGAAGACCAAAGATGAATTTAAGCTTCTGTGTGATGGTATCAACGACATGGTCGATCATGTGAAGTCACTGATCCGTGATGTCAATGCCGTCAGTGAGGAAGTCGGAGCTGCTGCGGTACATGTGGCACAGACATCGGGCACCTTTATGGCAACTTCACAGGATATCCAGAATGCCGTACTTGAGATTGAGAGTGGTGTCAATAAGCTGGATACCGGATCGGATAACTGTCTGAATCAGATGGATTCCTTATCCGGCAAGATTAACAACGTAAGTTCGAACGCGGATGAGATTGGAAAGCTGACAAATGCTGCCGGAGAGACCATCAATGTTGGTATTGCATCGGTACAGAGTCTGACAGAGAGTTCCGAATCTACCGCAGAGATTACAAGAAATGTTATTGTTTCGATTGAAGAATTACAGGAGAAGTCCAAGGCAATCAGCCATATCGTATTGGCAATCAATGATATCGCAGAGCAGACGAATCTGTTGTCGCTGAATGCATCGATTGAGGCTGCACGTGCCGGAGATGCAGGAAGAGGATTCTCTGTTGTCGCGGAAGAAATTCGTAAGCTTGCAGATCAGTGTCTTGCATCTGCCGGACAGATTTCTTCCATCGTCAAGGAAATCCTTGCCAAGACTGGCGAGGTTGTAACGATTGCAAGACAGGCTGAGACGGTTGTAAGTTCACAGACCGGCGCCGTAGAAGATACGACCGCATCTTTCAGACAGATTGATGAACTTGTTGCACAGCTTATCGCAGCTTTGCAGACCATCACCAACAATGTACAGGAGATGAATGGTGCGAGAAACGAGACACTGAGTGCGATCGAGAGTATTTCCGATGCGTCTACACAGACCGCGGCATGCTCATCATCCGTACACAGTGCAGCGGGAACGCAGCTTGATGCAGTCAAGAATCTGGATGAGGCATCACAGAGCCTGACCGCTAAGGCGGAGAGCTTGCTTGATGCACTGTCAACCTTCCAGGTATAATGGAAATGTAATAGAACACATTGATACATAAAACTGCCGGAATCGATACATTATCGATTCCGGCAGTTTTCGTTGCTATGAAATTGTTTTAATTTGCCAGTTCTGCATCAAGCATTTGTTGAATAATGTTCTGGCAGTATGCACCGAGATGCTTCTGATCTTCTTTGCCAAGTTCTGATACAAGAATCGGTTTCCCATAGGTAAGTGTTACTTCTGTGGAATGAACCCACGGAAAATGATTTTCAAAAACATCGGCGGTACCGGTCATGACCATCGGTATGATCGGGCATTTGGTCTTCTGTGCAATCTTGAAGGAGCCTTCTTTGAACGGAAGTAATGAATTCGGATGCTCCTTATCCTTGTTGCGGGTTCCTTCAGGAAAAATACAGATTGAGATGCCGGATTTCACCTGGTCGATTGCGGTCAGGATCACTTTGAGTCCCTGCTTCAAATCATCACGGTTTAAGAACAGGCAGTACAGACGTTCCATCCAAAGTCCGAGGATTGGGACCTTGCGGACACCATCCTTGGCGATGTACCCGGTAAGACCCGGACAGCGCGCGTAGGTGACAACAATGTCGAAGAAACTTCTGTGATTGCCGATGTAGAGGACTGCCTGATCCTTTGGCACATTCTCTTCGCCTTTGACCGTGAGCTTGATTCCCGCGAGAAATGCAACGCACCGGAAGCCCCATTGGACGATGCGCAGCTGACTGATATCGGCCGCCTGCTTGTGGCGCTTCGCAATCAGCCATTCGACACCCAGCACCGGAAGTCCTAACACGAGAAATAAAAATACATACAAAACACATAGAATGGTTCTCATATGCTACCTCACTTTATGACATATTTGTCTCTATTATAAACAAAAAAAGGCATGAAATCAATTCCGGTGCATAGAATACAATAAGATATTGTTTGGGTGATCCATATGCAGAAATTAAGAAAATGCGTAGCTTTATTTCTTGCTGTCACAAGTATGTTAAGCGGTTGCGTGATGCAGCAGGGACAGGAAAAAATCGAGGATCTGGAATTTACAGTGATGGATCCGGTTGATCTGCCGAAGGAGTTACAGGAGGAGATTATTGCGAAGCAGGAAGAAGAGTTCGCATTCACGTATTCGGACCGCGAATATCTGTATATTGCCAGAGGATACGGTGAACAGGAGACCGGAGGATACTGCATTTCCATCGATGAATGTTACCGCACGAGCAATACGATCTGTGTGAAAACGACGCTGACCGGACCGGAAAATGGGGAACAGGTGCAGACTGCCCCGAGCTATCCGTTTATTGTGATTAAGCTGGAAATGCGCTCGGAAGAAGTCGTTTTTCAGTGATTTTAAGAAAACGTTAAGATTATAACAGACATTTGCACTTGTAAAAATTTTATCACTGTGCTAAACTAAAGTTACTAGATATTGTATTTATCTGGAATAAAAGCTCAAAATAGAGGAGGCAAAAAATGGAACAGGCACAAATTAGCAAGGTTCGGGCATCCGTTCATCAGCAGTGTGGCAACAGAGTTATGATTCAGCTGGATCGCGGTCGTAACAAGGTTGACATCCAGGAAGGCGTAATTCAGAAGGCATATCCAAGCGTATTTACCGTACTGGTTGACGATGAGCGTGAGGAAAATTCTCCTCAGTTATTGTCATTTAGCTATACGGATATTATTACAAAGGATATTCGCATGAAGTTATGCTAATGGAATAGATTTCAAGAATATTATTCCCTCTCTTTGAATAAGTATTTTTATACGAAGTTTGAAGAGAGGGAATTTTTATGGAGTTAAAGACGCAGCAATTAAAACAGAACACCATCAAAAGCAAGGCCTTTACCCAGGTGACACTTGATGATGACTGCATCGTCAGAGACAGCAAGCCTGATATTATTAAAATTATTCATACGAAGGGAAATGTTGCTTTTGAGGAGACGAAGATCAGTAATCAGACGGTGTGGGTTACCGGAAAACTCACCTTTACCGTGCTTTACCGGAGCGATGCGACCGGCAATAAGTTAGAGACAATGACAGATTCTGTGAACTTCGGAGAGAAGATTTTCATGGAAGAGGTCGAAGAACTTGATACGGTCAGACTCAGTGGTAAGCTGGAGGATCTGAGCATTAACGCAATCAATTCGAGAAAGCTTGCAGTGCGCGCGGTCATTGGTATTCAGGCGGTATGTGAACAGTTAGAGGAGCAGGAACTGATCCGGGAAGTAGAGGATGCGAATGTGCAGCAGCAAAGCCGAACGCAGCCGATGCTTTTGCTTGTGACATCAAAAAGGGACATCCTGCGTATGCATCACGAGATGGCTTTGCCGGGCGCGAGCCCGAATATCGGAAAAGTGATCTACTACAACGTCGATGTCCGTAATAAAGAGATTACACTTGCGGGCAATCGGATCCAGCTGCACGCGGAAGCGTATGTAAATGTGCTTTATGATAGTGCAGAGGGGCAACTGGAGTGGTTTGAGACGATGGTTCCAGTAACGGAGTCCATGGACTGTGAGGTTGATACACAACAGCCCCTGTATTGGATTACCGCGACACCGATGGAGACAACATTAGAGGCGTCAGAGGACTATGACGGCGAGATGCGCACTTTCCAGATGGATCAGGTGTTTGATATAGATATCAAGGTGTGGAAAGAGGAAGAGGTCAAAATGCTTTCCGATGTCTATTCGTTAAAAGAGACGCTTATTCCTCACACGATGCCGATCAAAAGCCTAAGTCTGATGATGAAAAATGAGGCAAAGCAGCGAATCTCGCAGCAGATGAGGCTTGCGGATGGAAAAGAGAGAATCTTACAACTTTGTTCGTATGAGGGCAGCGTGGACTTAGATCGTGTGGATATGGTGGAGAATGGCCTGCGGGCAGAAGGCGTTCTGTCGGTACATATCCTTTATGCGACTGCAGATGATGGATTTCCGGTGGCGCATTGCTTTGAGCAGATTCCATTCACACAGGTTATCGATGTGCCGGAACTCTCTGCAAATATGCAAAACTGCACTTATGAAATTGATCCGGGAATCGACCAGTTACAGGTGAATCTGCTTGATAACGAACGTTATGAAATTAAGGCGACAATCTCTCTTACGGCGCTTGCATTTCGCGAAAACTATGCGGGACATATCGTATCGATCGATACGGAACTGCTGAATGACGCAGAGATGGAAGCCCAGCCTGGAATTACCGGATATATCGTGCAGCCGGAGGACACTCTGTGGAATATTGCGAAGCGCTATCACACGACAGAACAGATGATCATCGGAACCAATGCCTTAAAGACTTCACAGGTGCAGCCGGGCGAGAAATTGATGATTGTCAAAAGTATGGGCGAATGATACACTTTTAATGGATATGTTTATTGAGGGATACTAAGAACAAGAGGAGAAAGTTATGGATAATAATGAGAACAAAAGATTTGAAGATTATTCGGATCCGCGCGTGACCAACCTGAATGGTCAGCCGTATCATAGTGCTTCCGAAAATGATGGAAAACCATTCAGTGAGAGAGGGTATGAAAGTGCCGCGAATCAGGGATACGGTGGAGCAAATTATAATTACGGCAGCGGATATGAGGGACAGAGTGGTTATGCTAACCAGAATGGATATGCCGGTCAGAATCGCTATGCCGGACAAAATGGATATACCGATTACAATGGCTATGCAACGCGCGGAAATGTTCCGCTGGATAAGAAGGGAAGACCGCTGCAGAACCGTTATGGACTAAAACTGACATTGTCTATTATAGAGATCGTATTTGGCATTCTGTTAGCGTTCTGCGGTGGGGGAATGGGAATGCTTCCGCTTGTACTTGCCGTTCTTGCATGTGTGTACACGTGCAGGCAGAATCGGGACTTTCAGATTGGAGATTGGGATGGTTTCCTGAAAAAAAGCAAGATTGCAACGATATTCCTTTGGATTTCTTTCGGAATCGACATCGCTTTGATCGTTTTTATCATTGTACTTTTGGTCTGCTTCCTGACGGTGGGATCCGGTTATCTGAAATCAATCGTAAACAACATCAATCTTCCGTCGGATCTCAATCCTGGTTCGTCGTACGAATACGAGATTGATGATAGCGAAGACAAGGAAGATACAGATTCTGCAATTATTGCGGATGCTGAGGTCAATGACCTTGAGGGCGGATATGTGGATCTTGTGGAGGGATTCAATTCGTTTCGTCTGATGGGAGCGGACATCACGCTTCCGATGCCGGTTCAGGATTTTATGGAAGCAGGCTTCTATCTACAGGATGAAGATCTGGATGAGATGATCGAGGCAAACAATTCTTATGGATATGCTTATTACAGCAGACTGACGGATGAATATCTCGGAACGCTTTTTATCTATAACACGAGCGGTAAGGATCAGAAAGTTCAGGATGGTATCATTGGAGGTATTACGATCAACGGATATGATAATGTTGATCTTGCGCTTGTCGGAGGACTGGGATTTGGAACAACGCTTGCGGATGCTGTGGATGTGTTTGGAGCCGACGTAACGGAGGCGTATATCGATGGCGATTACGGTTATTATAAGTGGCTTTTTGATCATGGATATTCGACGAGTATCGAGTTGGACTATTCGTCCGGCAAACTGAATGAAGTGTGGATCATGAAGTATGATACGCTTCAGGATAATTGATGAAAATTCTCGAGTAACGGATCCGGGCTTTATCGCCCGGGTCCGTTTTGCGGTAAGCGCACACTTATTTGTGAAAAAACTGTAAATACTAATAAAAACCAGTGGAAAAAAGTTGGAATTTGTGACAAAATAAAGGGGTACATTAGGATGATAGGAGGCAGATATGCGTTTATCAATACATAGAACAAAGAAAGCAAAGAAAATAAGAGGTCGTCTGTATTCTTCGATCGCAGTCTTATCACTGGCAGTTTCACTGGCAGCGGGGGCAGCGTATGTATCGCCGGTTGACACTTATGCCAAGACGGCGAAGCAGAAGCGTGATGAGGCGAAGAAAAACTTAGAGAAGACCAATGACCAGATTTCGGATATCAAGGACGATCAGGCTACGAATGCTACAGAACTTAAGACGGCGTCCAACAAGCTGAACAAGCTGCTTGCAGAACAGAAAGCACTTGCCAAGGATATTGAGGACAAGCAGGCGGAGGTTGAGCAGGCAAACAAGGAACTGAAGGAAGCGCAGAAAGTGGAAGCCAAGCAGTATAAATCCATGAAGCTTCGTATTCAGTATATGTATGAGAATAGTACGGACAATTCGCTTTGGACAGCCATTCTTGAATCGGATGGAATCTCCGATATGCTCAATCGTATTGAGTATGTCAGTGATCTCTACCAGTCGGATCGCGATCTGATGGACAGTTATCAGGCGGCGGTGCAGCAGGTAACGGACTGGACGGAGCAACTTGCGGATGATATGAATAACCTCCTCGCTTTACAGGATGAATATGATGCAAAGCAGGGTGAATTAGAGACTGCAGTTGCCAAGCTTGAGAAGCAGAAAGAAAATTATAAGCAGCAGCTCGCGGATGCCAAGGCGCAGGCAGCAGAATATCAGAAAACCTATGAGAAGCAGGCTGCCATCGTGCAGGCCCAGGAAGCGGCGGCTGCGCAGCAGGCTGCAAGCAATTATCAGGGTGGTGGATCAGGATCAAGTGGTGGTTTCGGTAATGATTCTTACTTAAATGATCCTTCTTATAATCCGTCCAATGCAACCAATGTCAGCGGAGCGGATATTGTTGCTTATGCACGTCAGTTTGTTGGTAATCCATACGTCTGGGGCGGTAACAGTCTGACCAACGGTGTAGATTGTTCTGGTTTTGTACATCAGGTATATGCACATTTCGGAATCAGTACGCCGCGTTACTCACAGGCGTTTAGAACCGTCGGACAGCCGGTTTCCTACCAGAATATTCAGGCGGGAGACGTTATTGTATATCCAGGTCATGTAGCAATCTGTGTTGGCAATGGCACGATCGTGGAGGCACAGTCAACACGTGCCGGAATTACGGAGGGCAGATCGGTAAATTGTCATACGATCCTTGCTATCCGCAGATTGGTATAATTTATGGAGAAATCGACGAGATCCGCAAGAAGAAAGCGATCGTGGATTTTTACGATCATTCTGCTTTTGATCATTGTGGGAATCAGTATCGGCTCTTCGTGGCAGACGAAGCAGCGGCAGCAGCTGGTATATGCAGAGTCACTGGATAAGGTTGCGGCCTCTGTCAATGGAACGAAGCTTACGCTTAGAGATATTGCTTTCTATGTGGCATACGAGGAAGCGGAAGTGGAGAAGCAGGCGTTTGCCTATGATGCGGAGCATCCGAAGAAATACTGGGAAATTCGCCTGAATAAGACGTATGTCTATGCAGCTGCCCGCAATGCGGTCATCCAGATGGCGATTCATGATGAAGTGTTCTATGAGATGGCAATGCAGGAAGAAATTGAGTTGACGGATGACGAGACGCAGACACTAAAGGCGCGGACGAACGAGTTCTGGCAGGATCTGGTGGAAGATGGGAAGGATGTGCTTCTTGGTGTGCAGGAAGCAGACATCGCAGAGACGATGCGGCGGATTGCTTATGCTGAGAAATACCAATCCATCTATGCACAGATGGAAGGGGCTTCGTATGAGGACTATGATTTTTCCGGAGATGCGTACACTAGGCTTCTTGAGAAGCAGGATTACTCGATCAACAAGAATGTGGTCAAGCGGCTTGGCGTTGGATCCATTACCTTACAGTATTCATAAAATAATGATTGAGCGATGAAATGTTAGAGGATTTTCGAATGAGAGTCCCTTGCATGATAGAGGCATGCCATCATTTGCTAGCATGCGAAAATATAGTGATATAGAAAGAAGATAAGAAAATGTCAGTTAAAATTGGAAGAAATGATCCGTGTTGGTGTGGAAGTGGCAAGAAGTACAAGGTGTGTCATGCTGCTTTTGATGACAAGATCGCGCGTTTTGCACAGGAAGGACATCGGGTGCCGACAAGAGATCTGATCAAGAATGCGGATCAGATTGCAGGAATCAAGGAGAGTGCCAAGATCAATGTTGCGGTACTTGACTACATAGAGAAAAATATTCACGCGGGCATGAGTACCGCGGAGATCGATAAGATCGTCTACGATATGACGACGAGCATGGGAGGCATCCCGGCACCGCTCAATTATGAAGGATATCCGTACAGTGTATGTACATCTGTCAATGAGCAGGTTTGTCACGGATTCCCATCGGAGGATGTCATTCTGAAGGAAGGCGATATCATCAATGTGGATTGTTCCACAATTCTTAACGGATATTTCTCGGATTCTTCGAGAATGTTCTGTATCGGAGAAGTTTCCCCTGAGAAAAAGCGCCTCGTTGAGGTAACAAAAGAATGTGTCTATAAGGGACTCGAAGCAGTCCGTCCGTGGGGATTCCTCGGAGATATGGGACAGGCAGTCCATGATCATGCTTACGCAAATGGCTATACGATCGTTCGTGAAATCGGCGGACACGGAGTAGGACTTAAATTCCATGAGGAGCCTTGGGTTGGCTATCATTCCAAGAAGGGCACCGAGATGCTTCTTGTTCCGGGAATGATCTTTACGATCGAGCCGATGGTCAATATGGGCGACGTGGAAATCTATATTGACGACGAGAATGGCTGGGAGGTATACACCGAGGATGGATTACCTTCCGCACAGTGGGAGATTATGGTTCTTGTCACAGAAGATGGCGCGGAGGTGCTGAGTTGGTAATTGCGATAGCATGGTTGATGGTTGTGGAGAGGGATAAAAATGAAAGACTGCATGACAACTTACACAAAAGTTCAATTTAATACATTTGAACCGGAGGAGGACAAGCTTTGCATCGAGGACATTGCGCATGCTCTCTCGATGATGGTGCGTGCGAACGGACATTTTCCAGAATTTTTCTCGGTGGGTCAGCATTGCATCCAGTGCTGTCGTGAGGCGATGGCGAGAAATTATGTGCCGGAGGTGGCGTTGGCATGTCTGCTTCACGACGGAAGCGAGGCATATCTTGCGGATGTGACCCGTCCGGTGAAGAAGAATATGACGATGTATCTGCAGATAGAGGAGCAGCTGCAGAATATGATCTATCACAAGTTCCTCGGCTATGTGCCGGAGGGAGAGGAGGCTGTCCTTGTCAAGAATATCGACGATGCCTGCCTTTATTATGAGTTTGATCATTTTATGGGAGAAAAGCTTTTTCCGGTGGAACCGGTTATGATGGGGAATCCATCTTATGAGGTGCAGCCGATGAAGGATGTCGAGGCGGAATTCCTGGAATTGTATCACCGGATTAAGGAACAGATGCAAGGCTGATTCGTATAGGAACCCTACAAAGAATGAAATGAGACTGACGGATAAAGAATGAGAATTCGTCAGAGGTAATAAATGAGGAGAAAGCAACAGAAAGCGATATGAATAAAAAAGAAGTACTGGAACTGAAACGAAGATTTAAGAAGGATGCTGCGACATTTACCAAGGTCTGCGGCTGTTATGTGGACGGCAATCACAATAAGATCTGCAAGTTCGCAAATACGTTCTTAAATCTGGAAGATGATGAATATTATAAATACCTGGAGATCGCCAATAAGGCATTATCCGGAACACTCGGCAATAACCTGCTCGAGCTGCATTTTCCGATTGAGGAGGAAGAGGTCGGAGGAAGACAGCAGATTCTGATGGCACTTCGCGCGAGCAAGCTGGAGGATGAAAACTTACTGGATACGTTTTATGATCTTGTGATTGATACGTTTGATCATGCTGGAAACTATCTCATCGTTCTGTTCCATGATGCATATGATGTTATGACCAGAACAAGTGATAACAATAATCTGGATGAGTCGGAGGAAGTGTATGAATATCTGATCTGTGCGATCTGTCCAGTGGATCTCTCCAAGCCGGGACTTGGATTCCTGGAGGACGAGCACCGTATCGGACCGCGCGTGCGTGACTGGGTAGTCGGAGCAGTGGATACTGCATTCTTATTCCCTGCATTCAACGACCGAAGCACAGATATTCACTCGACACTGTTCTATACCAAGAACACGAAGGAGCCACATTCAGAGTTTATGGCAAACGGACTCGGATGCGGCATTGAGCGCACGGCAACGGAGCAGAAGATGGCATTCCATTCTATCGTGCGTAACGTGCTGGGGGCAGAGGATGAGCATACCGATGAAGTCCTGCTTGATATGCAGCAGAACTTAAGCGATATGATCGATGAATATGCACAGACACATGATTCGGATGAAGAAGTGTTTATGCTCGACAAGGAAGTGGTCACAAAGCTTCTTGCGGACAGCGAGATCTCAGAGGAGAAGGCGTCGCGCATCGAGAAGTCAGTGGATGAGGCTTTCGGCGAGAAGCCGCCGGTTGCAGAGCATGTGATTGATACAAAGGCGTTGGCACAGAATGAGCTTCGGGTGGAGAAGCTGGCGCTTGAGGATCAGGTTGGCAATCTGACGGTGCAGCTGACGCAGAAGGATGACGAGCTCAAGGAGCGCACGTCGCAGCTGATCGAGAAGCAGGAAGAGATTGATAATTATATTGCGGAGACGAAGACATACGATGTTGTACTTCGCGTGAAGCCGGAGAAGGCGTCACAGATCAAGTCGCAGATGATCGATGGACAGAAGTGTCTGGTGATTCCGATGCGGGATGACGAGCATGCGACGATCAATGGCGTAAATACGACGGTGTAGGGAGATACAATACGTGGTACTTGGAATTTTGGCGCATGTAGATGCAGGTAAGACAACTTTATCAGAGGCGATGCTTTATACGAGTGGACAGATCAAGAGCGTCGGACGTGTCGACCATCAGAATGCATATCTGGACAATGATGCGCAGGAAAGGCAGCGTGGTATCACGATTTTTTCTAAGCAGGCGCGGATGGGAGACATCACACTTCTTGATACGCCAGGTCATGTGGATTTCTCCGCGGAGATGGAGCGCACGCTTCAGGTGCTTGATTACGCAATTCTTGTCATCAGTGGAACGGACGGTGTGCAGGGACACACCCGCACACTCTGGCGGCTTCTGCGCCACTATCATATTCCAACGTTTCTGTTTATTAATAAGATGGATCTTGCGGGTGCTGACCATGAGGCAGTACAGGCGCAGCTTAAAAAAGAACTCTCGGACGGCTGTGTGGATTTTACGTTGGAGCCATACTGTGGCGGCGGGCAGCCGGATGAGGCTTTTTACGAGGATCTTGCGGTATGTAAGGAAGAACTTTTGACGGAATATATGGATTCCGGAAGTATTGGACAGGGGAGCATCGTGGACGCGGTGACGGAGCGGCTTGTGTTTCCGTGCTTTTATGGATCGGCGCTGAAACTGGAGGGCGTGGAACATCTGCTTGACGCTTTGCGTGGGTATACGAAGGCCAGGACGTATCCACGGGAGCTTGCGGCGCGCGTGTACAAGATCGGGCGGGACAGTCGCGGCGTACGCTTGACATATCTGAAGGTGACCGGAGGAAGTCTGAAGGTGAAGGAGCGGATCTCCTATGATGGGCTTGAGGAAAAAGCCGACCAGATCCGTTTGTATTCGGGAGAAAAATATGATACCGCAGATGCGGTTGCTGCGGGGGAAGTCTGTGCGGTGACGGGACTGACTGCGACGTATCCGGGACAGGGGCTTTGGAATGAGAAGACAACAAGTGTTCCGGTGCTCGAGCCGGTACTCAGCTACCGGATCGGGCTGCCGCAGGATGTCAATCCGGTTGAGATGATGGGAAAGCTCAAGCAGCTCGAGGAGGAGGATCCGCAGCTCCATATTATCTGGAATGAGGAACTGCGCGAAATCCATGCGCAGATGATGGGACAGGTGCAGATCGAGGTGCTGACACAACTGATCAAGGATCGGTTCGGTGTGGTCGTTGTGTTTGGACAAGGTAACATCGTCTATAAGGAGACGATTGCGAAACCAGTGGAAGGCGTGGGACATTTCGAACCGCTACGCCATTATGCGGAGGTGCACTTGTTGATGGAACCGGGAGAACCGGGCAGTGGCATCGAGGTTGCGAGTGACTGCAGTGAGGATATTCTGGATCTCAACTGGCAGCGACTGATCGCAACACATATTATGGAGCGTGAGCATCCGGGTGTGCTTACGGGCTCGGCTTTGACCGATGTGAAGATCACGATATTGACCGGACGCGCACATACCAAGCACACAGAGGGCGGTGATTTCCGTCAGGCAACGTACCGCGCGATAAGACAGGGACTAAAGTCGACGGAGAGCGTACTTCTCGAACCGATATATGCGTTTACGCTTGAAGTGCCGCAGGATGCGGTGGGACGGGCAATGACGGATCTCAGGCAACGATTTGGCAAGTTTGATATGCCGGAGTTTGTTCCGGGAACGGATATGGCGATTCTGCATGGTACGGCACCGGTTGCAACGATGCAGGATTACAATACGAGCGTCCACGCTTATACGAAGGGGCTGGGGCATCTGACACTCGATCTTGACGGATACGATGTCTGCCACAACAGTGAGGAAGTGGTTGCGCGGATCGGTTATGACAGCGAGGCGGATACGGCGAACCCAACCGGTTCCGTGTTCTGTGCGCACGGCGCGGGATTTATTGTACCATGGGATCAGGTGCCGGATTATATGCATCTGGATTATGTTTATGAGCATGACGGGGAGAAGCCGGAGGATGGCTTTTTCTATGATACTGCGGATCAGACTTTCGGTCCGGGTGGCACGTATGCAGGTGTGAAGAAGCCGAATGAGGCGAAAAGTCAGACAAGCTGGGAGCTTGATAAGGAGTTGCAGCAGATTTACGCAAGAGAGTTCAGAATGAGCCGCGAGGATGTCGAGGATCAGGAGCGGCGCAAGTGGATGAAAAAGAAGACGAATGAGTCCCAGCCGAACGTGGTCAAGTACGATAAGAAGGGCAATCCGATCTACCCGGCGCGCGGTCCGCAGGAGGAGTATCTGATCGTGGACGGATACAATATTATATTTGCGTGGAAGGTTCTGAATGAACTTTCTCGTGTGAACATTGATTCGGCGCGCGATAAATTGCTGGATATTCTGAGCAATTATCAGGGATACAAAGGCTGTCCGGTGCTCGTCGTGTTCGATGCGTATAAGCGCAAGGAGCATCCGGGTGCAAAGCAGAAATACCACAATCTGGATGTTGTTTACACGAAGACGGATGAGACGGCCGATGCGTATATCGAGCGGACTGTGCATGAGATCGGGCATAAGTACCGTGTCACGGTCGCGACAAACGATGGCCTTGAGCAGCTGACCGTTATGAGCCAGGGCGCGCTTCGCATGTCGGCGGAGAATCTGCGACAGGAGATCGAGCGGCTGGGGCGGCAGGAGTACGAAGCATACCTGTCGGGGCGAAAAGATAAGTAAAATGTGATTTGAGCCCAGCGGAAAAGATGAACCGGGGCGAAATGATAGATAAAATACGATTTAGACTGAAGTGGTAAACGTGGAATCGGGGCGAAAATAGATATAAAATGCGTTTTACGCCCCGCGTAGAAAATTTAGCGGGGCTAGAGACCGAAAAAATAGCGAAATGCCCCACTGAGAGAAAATGAAGTGGGAAAAGGAGAATACAATTATGATCGTAGCAGAAGATATGTACAAATTAGGAAGTCAGCGTTCCGCAATCCGCGAACTGTTTGAATATGGCAAAAAGCGTGCAGCAGAGGTCGGCGCAGAGAACGTCTATGATTTCTCTTTGGGAAATCCGACCGTTCCGGCACCAGACTGTGTGAATGAGACAGTGCGTGAACTGACACATACATTGGACAGTATTTCATTGCATGGTTACACTTCCGCACAGGGAGATGCAGAGACCAGACAGGCGATTGCTGATTATCTGAACAAGACATACAAAACCAGTTTTAAGGCAGACAATTTCTATATGACAATGGGTGCGGCTGCATCATTGTCGCTTTGCTTTAAGGCACTTACGACAAGCCCGGAGGACGAGTTTATTACCATCGCTCCGTTTTTCCCGGAGTATCGCGTTTTCGTAGAAGCCAACGGCGCAAACCTTGTTGTTGTTCCGCCACACACAAGCGATTTTCAGATTGATTTTGATGCTTTGGAGAAAGCAATCAGCAAGCATACAAAGGGAGTCATTATTAATTCTCCGAATAATCCGTCCGGCGTTGTCTATTCTGAGGAGACGATCAAGAAGCTTGCAGCGCTTTTGGAAAAGAAATCAAAAGAGAACGGTCATCCTGTTTTCATTATCGCGGATGAGCCGTACCGTGAGATCGCATACGATGGTGTGGAAGTACCATATGTGACAAAGTACTATGATAACACTTTGGTCTGCTACTCCTACAGTAAGTCATTGTCCCTGCCGGGCGAGCGTATCGGATATGTGCTTGTGCCGGATGAAGTGACAGAGAGCAAGATCGTTTACGCGGGAATCGCCGGAGCGGGTCGCGCTTTAGGCTATGTGTGTGCGCCGAGCATGTTCCAGAAGGTGATCGCTTCCTGCGTGGGACAGACCGGAGATGTGGAATTATATAAGAAAAATCGTGACCTGCTTTATGACGGATTGACGAAGATCGGTTACGAGTGCTTTAAACCACAGGGCGCTTTCTATATGTTTGTAAAAACACTTGAGCCGGACGCGGACGCATTCTGCGAGAAAGCCAAGGAAGAGAATCTGCTGATCGTGTCTGCAACCGGATTCGGATGTCCTGGTTATGCACGTATCTCCTATTGCGTGGATTACGATATGATCCAGAGATCGTTTGCGGCGTTTGAACGGTTGTATAAGAAATATCAAAATTAATCGTACTTCAAATTGTGTGGCAGTACATCAGATTTTCACCAGATCATAGATTCGATTCGGTGAAAATCAGAGGGTAAATTGATAAAATCAGAAAGTGATAGGAAATCCGAGGAACAAAAGGAGCATGGAAAATATACAAGGGCAGCGCTTGCAGACCGATGAGGGGTTGCAGGGAAACGAAAAAATAGAATCGGCAATCAAAGCCTTGCAGCAGAATCCATCCGAGGAAGTGCTTGCACATGTGCTCACCGTTGTGCGAAGAAGAATGCGCGATAAAGGTCAGTTGATCGTTGCAGTTGATGCGCCACAGGCGGACGGACAGATGCGCCTTCAGGCAATAAAGACTGATGACGGAAGTGTGTGGTGGTCGGCTTTCACCAGCTTCGAGGAAGAAGTGCGCGGAAGCGACAGCGTGATGTCCACATTTCTTGCGGACATCGAACAACTTTTCCACATGGCGATCAATGAGGAACAGATAACCGGAGTTATCCTGAATCCATGGAATGCAACTTTGATGCTCAATAAGCGACTGATTCGAATTGTGCTCGGGGAGACAAGATGAGAGAGGAAGAAAAGCTAGAAATTATTCAGGCGACAGAAGCAGATACGGAAGAAATCCTGCGCCTCTATAAAGCGCAGCTCGGTCAGGAGTTTTGTGCATGGGATGAACACTATCCGGAACGAAAGGATATCGCATATGATCTGAGCCGTGACGCGTTGTTTGTTATGAAAAATGAGGCAGGAGAGATTGTTGCAGCAATTTCTATCGATGAGGATGAGAATGTGGAGAAGCTTCCATGCTGGACTGCAGAATTGCAGCCGGGAGGTGAAGTGGCACGTCTCGCGGTGCGAAAAGACTATCAGAATAAGGGAATTGCCCGAGAGATGATACAGTATGCGATGTCGGTTCTCAAAGAGAGAGGCAGGAAGAGTATTCATTACCTGGTTAACCGGGATAATCAGAAGGCGGTTCGCTCGTATGCGCATCTGCATTTCTCACAGGTAGGAAGTTGTGAACTGTATGAGCAGCCATTTCTATGTTTTGAACAGCGACTATGAGTATTGAACTGTTTTAAATTTTTCATAGCATTTTGGATACAATTCGATGAAGTTTTATATTAATTTGATGAACATGCTGTTTGGATTTACTGTGGAAAGATGAAAGACCTTTGGCAACACAAGATAGTTGTCAAAGGTCTTTGTTTTTGGTTGATAAAAAATATTTTAAAAGTTTGTTTTCTTCAGCACTGCTGCAATAATGACAGCATATACACCACCGATGATTGCTGTAATCAGCTGTGTCAGCGAGAACTGAAGCTGTAAGACGTGAAGCATCGGCTGCATTTTTACCGGAAGGTATGTCGGAAGAATGATCAGAGAAATTAAGATTCCCATGAAAACTGCTTTCAACACGGCACCGATTCCAATCGATACGGGAAGTCCTGCTTTCGCACCGAATTTCGTGCGAAGAAGTCCGACGCACAGAACTAAGATGATATTTCCGATCATAATACACGGGAACATTGCCGGAATGGCTGCCATAATCGGGCTTCCGGTGATGAAAAAGGATGTAACCGGGGTGATGATACTTAAGATGATGCCGCATACGGTTCCTGCATATAAAACAGTCAGAATGAGTGCCGCGTTGATGATCGGACCTGTAATGTATACGCTCAGGTTCTTAAAAAACTGACTAAGGATGCAGATCGCAAGCATGATCGCAGTCACGGTAATTTGTTTGGTTCTTATTTTCATAAATAAAGCCTCCTTAATGTTTGTTCAGATCAATCATACGCTTATCTACTTTGAATTGCAAATTCGGGTTGACAGAAATCCCATTATATATTAATCTAAGTCTACAAAAGCTCAGACAAATCCATTCAGTCGGGGATGATGTGACTGAACAAATCGTTTTAAGCACTATTGAATTTTCGGTGTTTGCAATACCATGAGTTTTAAAATTGAATATGGAATAGGATGGGGAACGGTCATTAAGGCAAAGCGATATCTCACATGTAAGAGAATTGGAATTTGCTTTGAAGCGTGTTATAATACACTCACATAAAACGTTGAAGTTGGCTTTCCCTTGCTTATGAAATTATTGTATGGTGAGGGAAGGAGACAATACAACGAATGGGGACAAAGGATGTAACAGAAAAAATTCTGGAAGATTACAATGATGTTTTTGCGGATATTGCCAATGTACTTTTGTTTCAAGGAAAAGAACGAATTAAACCTAACGATTTAAGAAATTCTTCGGTTCATTCTATGTACAAAGCGGATGATACAAAGGTACATGAACAGGAAAGAGATGTTGCAAAAATATGGATGCCTTACAACATTAAATTGGCGCTCATCGGATATGAAAATCAGACAGAGGTCTATAAATTTATGCCTTTTCGCGCGATAGGCTATGATGGGGCAAATTATAGAAGTCAGCTGCAAAAAGAAAATGATACGATTATTCCTGTAGTGACAATTGTATTATATTTTGGTTCAAAACACTGGAATGTACCGAAAAACCTTAAAAGTTTTGTTAATATTCCAATCGGATTAGAGGAATATGTGAATGATTACAAGATTCATGTGTTTGAAATAGCATGGCTTTCGGAAGAAACCATTTCGAAGTTTAAAAGTGATTTTGGTGTTGTGGCACGATTTTTTGCAAATAAGAGAAAGAATCCAGAATATGTACCGGATGACAAAACCAAGATAAGGCATGTTGATGAAGTATTAAAACTTCTTAGTGTAATTGCAAAAGATCATCGATATGAGGATGTACTTAAGTCAGACGATTTTAAGGAGGTGCAGAATATGTGTGATGTGGCAGAGAGAATAGAACGAAAGGGTATCAAGCAGGGGATAGAACAAGGTCAGGATCTTTTGATAGAAGCTGCTCGACGTCTTAGAAATGGAGAATCACCTGAACAGCTTTGGGAGAAAGATTTTGATAAAGAAACGATTGCTAAAGCACAACAAATGCTTTCTATTCTTAAATAGCAGCAGTAGTGGTATGAACCGTCTTTTTAGGCGGTTCTTTTTTATATTCTAGAGAAGGTTTTTCTTAGGAGTTTCTTTCACTTTTACTAAATTTACTTAATGAGAAAAAAGGTAGTTGCAAAATACCCTGCAGGGGTATATAATGGCGTTCGAAAGATACCCTGGTGGGGTATTTGAAGGCGAATGTTTCACGCATATCGTAAATGGATATGCATTCAAAAGGAGGCATAATCCGAATGGAAAATGAGAACACTTGTCATTGTTGTAAGAAAAAGGATCGTTCCGACAAGGAACGCAAGGATTTGATGAACCGGTTGAGCCGTATCGAGGGACAGATCCGCGGCATCAGGGGGATGGTGGAGAAGGACTGCTATTGTCCGGACATCATCACACAGGTTGCGGCGGCGAATGCGGCACTGAACAGTTTTAATAAAGCACTTCTCGCGGAGCATATCCGGACTTGTGTAGCAGATGGAATCCGCAACGGAGAAGATGAGAAGATCGACGAACTTGTGACAATGCTACAGAAACTGATGAAATAACTGCGGTACATCTCTGATGTATCGCCTAAACTACGGTACATTTCTGATGTATAGCCTAAGCTGCGGTGCTTCTTTGAAGCATCGCTCATGGGACGAAAGATATGACAAGCGTTCCAATAATGAAAAGGTAGAGGTGAATGAGAATATGAAACAATACAATGTAACCGGCATGAGCTGTGCAGCATGTTCGGCGCGTGTCGAGAAGGCTGTCGGCAAAGTGCCGGGTGTTACAAGCTGCTCGGTGAGCCTGCTGACGAATTCCATGGGCGTGGAGGGAAGTGCCACGGATCAGCAGATTATCACGGCGGTCGAAGAAGCCGGATATGGCGCTTCAGTCAAGGGTGGCGGATCGGATAAACAAGGTGGACATGCTGCACAAGGTGGAACTTATGCAGAAGCGGAGGAAGCACTCCGCGACCATGAGACACCGATCCTTAGAAAACGCCTGATTGCATCACTCGTATTTTTAATCGTACTTATGTATTTTTCAATGGGACATATGATGTGGGGCTGGCCGCTTCCGGCAGTGATGGCGGACAACCATGTGGCGATGGGACTTCTGCAGATGCTTCTGACCATCATCATCATGGTCATTAACCAGAAGTTTTTCGTGAGTGGTATAAGAAGCCTGCTCCACGGATCGCCGAATATGGACACGCTTGTGGCGCTCGGTGCCGGAGCATCGTTCGGATACAGCACATATGCGCTTTTTGCGATGACGGATGCGCAGATGCGCGGCGATATGGACGCCGTCATGTCTTACATGCATGAATTTTATTTTGAGTCGGCGGCAATGATCCTGACGCTGATCACGGTCGGCAAGATGCTTGAGGCACACTCGAAGGGAAAGACAACGGATGCGCTAAAGAGCCTGATGAAGCTTGCACCGAAGACGGCAACGCTCGTCCGCGACGGACAGGAAGTGACCGTAGCAATCGATGAGGTGGCAAAAGGCGATATTTTCGTTGTTCGCCCGGGGGAGAATATTCCGGTCGACGGTGTGATCATCGAAGGAGACAGCGCGGTCAACGAGTCGGCTTTGACCGGCGAGAGCATTCCGGTGGACAAGGCGGCAGGCGACAAAGTCAGCGCAGCAACTGTCAACCAGTCGGGCTTCCTCCGCTGTGAGGCGACGCGCATCGGTGAGGATACGACACTGGCACAGATCATTCAGATGGTATCCGACGCGGCTGCAACGAAGGCGCCGATCGCAAAGATTGCGGACAAAGTTTCCGGCATTTTCGTTCCGGCAGTTATCACGATTGCGGTCATTACGATTATCGGCTGGCTGCTTGTGGGACAGACCATTGGATTCGCTTTGGCGCGAGGAATCTCTGTGCTTGTCATCAGCTGTCCGTGTGCACTTGGACTTGCAACTCCGGTTGCCATCATGGTCGGCAATGGTATGGGTGCAAGAAACGGAATCTTATTTAAGAATGCCGTATCATTGGAAAATGCAGGTAAGACACAGATTGTCGCTTTGGACAAGACGGGAACGATCACAAGTGGCGAGCCGAAAGTGACAGATGTGCTTCCGGCAGAGGGAAGAAGCGAGGCGGAATTGTTGTCACTTGCGGCAGCACTTGAAGCAAGAAGCGAGCATCCGCTTGGGGCGGCCATCATGCGTTATGTCGATGAAATCAAGCAGTCTTATGGTCAGGTCACGGATTTTCACGCATTGTCCGGAAATGGATTAGAAGCGATGCTCGGAGACCGCAGGCTGCTTGGTGGAAGCTTAAAATATATGAGCAGTCAGGTCAGTGTTTCGGATGAAATCAAGGCGGAAGCCGCCAGATTTTCCGAGGAGGGCAAGACACCATTGCTTTTTGCGGAAGAGGATAAGCTTCTCGGAATGATCGCTGTGGCGGATACGATCAAGGAAGATTCGGAGGAAGCGGTTGCAGCACTCCGAAATATGGGAATCCGCGTGGTTATGATCACAGGAGATAACGAGAAGACCGCGCGTGCCATCGGCGCACAGGCGGGCGTGGATGAAGTGATCGCTGGCGTTTTGCCGGAGGGCAAGGCGAGCGCGATCCGCAAATTGAAGGAACAGGGCAAGGTTGCGATGGTCGGCGACGGAATCAACGACGCACCGGCACTCACCGGCGCGGACACCGGTATCGCAATCGGTGCAGGAACGGATGTTGCAATCGACGCGGCAGACGTTGTACTGATGAAAAGCCGCCTGAGTGATGTGCCGGCAGCTATCCGTTTGAGCCGCGCGACACTGACCAACATTCACGAGAATCTGTTCTGGGCATTTTTCTACAATGTGATCGGAATTCCGCTTGCGGCGGGACTGTGGTATCCGCTTTTCCATATCAAGCTAAATCCGATGTTCGGTGCGGCTGCGATGAGTTTATCCAGTTTCTGCGTTGTGACAAATGCGCTGCGGCTGAATCTGTTTAAGATGCACCAGCCGACCAGAAAAGAGCGAAACCATGTTACCGAAGCACATGCGGTGGAAGGCACCGGTGTGATTGCGATAAATCAGGAAACGCAGAATCATGCGGATCCGAACAAAGAGAGACAGAGCAAAGAAAGCGAGGAAAAAATTATGACAAAGACAATGAAGATCGAAGGTATGATGTGTGGACACTGTGAGGCAAGAGTGAAGAAGGCGCTCGAAGCACTTGCAGAGGTAAAGGAAGCAAAGGTCAGCCACGAGAGCGGCACCGCAGAGGTGATTCTTGAGAGCGAGGTTGCCGATGATGTGTTAAAGAAGGCTGTGGAGGATCAGGATTACAAGGTAACGGATATTCAGTAAAAAATGATCAGCTGTAAGAGATGACAAAACGCCCCGGAAGAGATACGATTTCATAGAGATTTAAGAGATCGATTCTTTCGGGGCGTTTTGTCTAGAATAATTTCTTCGTACGTTTCAGATAAACCATACATCCCAGGCACAGCACCAGCTGCAGAATCGAGGACATCGGTGTCGCCAGTCCGATGCCAAAAAGCGTAGCGCCTTCGCGCAGGCTCATAAAGTAGGACACCGGAACACGCACGCAGAACGCGCCGATGATTCCCTGGCTCATCACGAATTTTGTCATGCCGATGCCGTTGTAGAAACCGGTATAACAGAAGAATACCGCGGTAAAAAGGCAATCGATCGCATAAGCTTTCAGGTAGTCGACCGCAGCGGCAACGACACTGGCATCGGACGAGAAGATTCCTGCAAGAAGGTCGCCGTGGAAGAACGACAGGAAGAACATAAGGACACCGATCGCAAACGAAACGCAGGCGCCGTAATGCAGCGCCTTTTTCGCACGGTCCATGCGGTTTGCCCCATAGTTCTGTGCGACGAAAGCGGAGATGGACTGCATGAAAGCCGAGGAAATCAGCATGATGAAAGCGCATACTTTCTCCGCTACGCCGACGCCCGCGGATGCGGTCACCCCCATGGAGTTGACGATCGCAAGAATGATCAGAAACGAGATGCTGACCAGAAGATCCTGTAAAGCGATCGGAGCGCCGAGCCCGACCATCTTGCGGAGCAGCGGAGATTCGATGCGGATGTTGTTTTTGTGCATTTCAAACGGTAACTCTTTTTTGCGGATAACCGCAAATGATACGATCACACTGATGATCTGTGCGAAAACCGTCGCAATCGCCGCGCCTTCCGTTCCCAGCTTAAATCCTGCACATAAAATGAGATCGCCGGCAATGTTGAAGAAACAGGCGATCGCCACAGTCAACAGTGGCGTGCGGGAGTCTCCCAGACCTCGAAAAATACATCCGATCAGATTGTAGGCGACAATGACGAGCATACCGCCACCGCAGATGCGCACATAGTTGACGGTCTTGTCAAATGCTTCCGCAGGAGCGTTCATGATGCTGCTGATCTGCGGTGCAAGAAAGACAAGGATTCCGGTCATAAGCAGCGCAATCATGGTAAACATAACGATCGCCGTGCCGACGGTTTTGCCGCCCTGCTTCCGCTCGCCGCAGCCGATCTGCTGCGCGAGGAGCACGGTCGTTCCCATCGCAAAGCTGCTGACAAGGTTGGTCAGCGTCATCATGATCTTACCTTCCGTGAAATTTGATGTGTTTTTCATGAAAAGAAACCTCCATAAAATAATTGTATCAAAAAAGCCGGATAAGAAGCAGGTGTTTCAACCCGCCATCTTATCCGGCTATTGTTTCTGTTGAACAAATTGTCCTCCGATGAACATGAATGAGTATACAACAGAAAAAGCGTTCGTCAATTAGTATGTATTATGGAATAGTGATTGCATAGGATATAGAATATCCACCACCGTTGCCCAAGGCATTATTCGAAGTTGCCACACCAGAAACGTTAATGGTACCTTTTTCACCACTAGCACCATAAACTCCAGTCGATACATCGGTTGATATTGTTTTTTCGCCCAATGCAGTTGCATAATAGCCTTTTTGCTCGGTTCTATTATGCATCGTAGTACTGACAATACCAGACATTGCTGTAAATTCTGGTTGCGGAGATTCCCATGCTGGGACATAAAGTTTAATATGGACTTTGATACCGGTACTGCGATCATATGTTGCATATGAGTAAATTCTAACATTTGAAATAGATCTAGAGTTGTTGGTTTGTACTGAAAAATCTTGAAGTGGTCCATCGTATTCGCCGATGATGATTTCTTCATTATTGTATTCTTTCGCATAAGTCGTTTGACAGTTAAGAGTGCTTACTAAGCATAAGACCATTACTCCTGCAATAATTTTTTTGATTAAAGTCTTCATAAGTTATCTTCTTTGTGAATGATGTGTTGGTAAGTTGCGAATTATTCTCCTTTCTTAGATTTATTTATACTGATAATCAGTAGAACAACATCGATGATCACCAGTAAAATTCCTATGATCAGCAAAAGATTTTCGTTGAAAAAAGCGCTTTTTCCGACTAAAAATATTCCGGTTGCAGCATCGGCATAACCGATGGCGCCTTCCGGGGCTTTTTGCAGATGGATGCTCAGATACGGAAACATACATGCCAGTGCAACGATCAGTGTTACGACCATTGCAATCGCCTTTTTCTTTAAGGTGTTCTTTTTCCCGACTTCATGGCTGAGATTCAGTTGACATTCGTTTGCGTATTCTTCCGGTGAACCGAGTCTCTTAATGACTTCTTCTTCTGTCTCACCGTGAGAGGCGGCTTCTGCAAATAATTCTTCCAGATCGTGCAGGATTTCCTTTTTCCTTGATCGGGAAAGGTTTAATTTTCGACTTACCTGTCTTATGTACTGTTCGCCCATAGATTATTCTCCTTCTATAAAATGATTCACACATGTTACATACTCGTTCCAGAACGCTTTCAGTTCATCCAGCGTCTCTTTTCCCTTTGCGGTTAAAGAGTACATCTTTTTTGGAGTCCCTTTTGACTCCTTTACCATTTTGCATGAGATCATTTCCGCAGCTTCCAGGCGATATAAAATAGGATAGATTGTTCCTTCTTTTGCATATCCGAAGATATGATCGCCCCTGGTGTTCAATTCGGTAATGATTTCATAACCGTAGGTTTCTTTTTCGTTGATTAAGCACAAAAGAATCATTTCCAATGATCCTTTTTTAAATTGTTGTACATATTTTGAGTCCATAAATTACCTTTGCCTTACTATTTAGCATTACTAAGTATATATCATATATAATTCATTTTAAAAAATTTGTCAACAAATATTTTCGGAAATAGAGTACAATGGAAATATCAAGAAAGAGGAGGAGAGGGAAGAAAATGAAAACATGGCTTAAAAAATGTCTGACAGGAATCCTGATTGCAGCGATTTGCCTGACGGGAATACCGATCGGTGTACAAGCTGCAACAGCGAAAAGCACATTGTCCGCACTACATGTAGAAGGAACCAAACTGTGCGACAAGGACGGCAATGTCGTGCAGCTTCGCGGTGTCAGCACGCATGGTCTATCATGGTATCCGCAGTATGTCAACGACAAATATTTCAAGGAACTGCACGACAAATGGGGCGCGAACGTGGTGCGGCTTGCGATGTACACAGAAGAGTATAACGGTTACTGTTCGGGCGATGCGAACAATCGCAAGCAGCTGAAGGCGCTTGTGAAAAAAGGCGTAAAACTCGCGGCAAAAAATGATCTGTATGTGATCATCGACTGGCATATTCTGTCGGATGGAAACCCGAAGAAACATGTGAAAGCGTCAAAGGCTTTTTTTAAGGAGATGTCAAAGACCTTCAAAGACTATGATAATGTACTCTATGAAATCTGCAATGAGCCGAATGGCGGAACGGACTGGAAGACCATCAAGTCGTACGCCAAGTCGGTGATTCCGGTAATCCGCAAGAACGACAAGGATGCCATCATCATTGTCGGAACACCGAACTGGTCGCAGAAGGTTGATGAGGCTGCGGCAAGTCCGATCACGGGATACGACAATCTGATGTATGCGTTTCATTTCTATGCCGGAACGCACAAGGCGGATATGCGAAAGACTTTGACGGACGCGGTCAAAAAGGGACTGCCGGTTTTTGTCACGGAGTTCGGTATCACGGATGCGAGCGGTTATGGCGGAATCGATAAAAAGGAAGCTGTCAAGTGGATCAAAGCACTCAATAAACGCGATATCAGTTATGTGGCATGGAATGTTTCCAATAAAGACGAGGGGTCCGCGATGATCAAGAGTAGCTGCGCTAAGACGAGCGGATTGAAGCGGAGTGATCTCAGTACGTCCGGCAAGTGGATCTACGATCTGCTCAGCAAGCATAAAAATTAGAAGCTTGTCGATAGACTTTCGCTATACAATTCGATATAATTACAGTATTGCGAAAGTAAAGGAGGAGAAAAGTTATGAACCATTATTTTGATGCGCAGGGTGGTTTGAAGAAATTATTTGCCGGAACGGTTGGCACATTAATCTGTAATGTAGTGAGCGCAATTCCATTTCTTGTAATGGTAGCTGCAGTGGGCTCGTTGCTTTTTACCGTACTTGCAATCTATGGATTGTATCAGGCGGGCAAGGATATTCCGGGATGCAAGAGTGCATTCCTGCTTTATGTGATTGAATTTGTCGTACAGATTTTTTTGTCGGCATTTGCATTTATGCCGATGGGGGCGGCAATCGCCAGCATTTGTGTGATCGCGCAGGCGATCCTCGATATGGTGATCATTTATCTTGTCTGCACGTCCGTTTCCGAGGCCATGATTGTCAAGGGACATGGAGATATTGCAAACTTCGGCAAGAATGTGTGGATCCTTTCGGTGATCGCATACGTGATCGGCATTGTTATTACTTTGATGGCCAAGATCCCGGTGATCGGAATTATCGCCGTTCTGCTTGGAATTATCGTAGCGGTTGTAAAGATTGTGGCGGGCGTTCTGTATCTTGTATTTCTGTACAGAAGCTCGGAGGCGCTTGCGTAAAATCGATGAATCAGGGAGCTGTAAAATATGTTCTTCGATGAACTTATTTTGCAGCTCCTTCTCTGTTTCGGTACTGCGTCGGCGAGAATCCTTTTTGTTTGTGAAAAAGCCGGCTGAAATAAAGTTGGTTATCATATCCTACAATGGACGCAATCTGGTTGATGGAGTATTCTGTTGTTTCCAGCAAAAGCTGCGCGTTATTGATGCGAAGAGAAACGATAAACTGCATTGGTGTCTGCCCGGTATATTTCTTGAAGTTGCGTATAAACCAACTGACACTCATGCCTCTTGAACTTGCATATTCCTCAATATTGATATTGCGATTGTAGTTTTCATTAAAGTAGGAGGTGGCAATATCCATTTCTTTATCCAGATATTCATTTTTCAATACATGTTCTCGTTTTAGCTCGCGTTCAAAAATAATGAGGAGGTGACGGAGCAGTAGTTCGAGCATTTCTTCGTAATCTTCCTGGCTTCTTTGAAATTCCAAAATAATTCGTTTAAATACCCGTTCGTATTCCAGTGAAGATCCTACGGGATATATGTGCTTATTATCCTGAAATCCATACTTTTTTAAAATATTTTTCACTTCACTTCCGGTAAAATGAATCCAGTAAACATCCGTCTTATCTTTCCCGTAATATTCATATTTTTGCATTTCTTTTGGCTGATACAATACGATATTACCGGCAGGTACGATCGTTTCGTTGTCCGGTGTATCAAAATGAAAATGTCCGAGTCCGGATGCAATATAGATGATCTGGAAATCTTTTCGTCCTTTGGGACGATAGGTTGGCATCTTAGGATGTTCGGACAGACGATAGTTTCCGCAGCTTCCGACAACCAGAGGTCTGCTTTTGTCCTTAAAATCAATCAGAGAATGATTTAAATAACCGGTATTGATATACATGAACAAGTTCTCCTTTTTTAACATTGTATCATTTTGTGCATATTCTGTCCATTCCTGTTCATAGATATTTTACGACTCAAAATGTATGATAAATATAGAAATTAGAGGATAAATGATAAAACACAATCAGAAAAATCCTCGTTGGAGAAAAATATTATGTATATGATGGAGGGCTTAAGATGATCGTACCGCGCTACTATGAAGATTTGAAAATGCTACACGATAACGCAATGCCGACGAGAGCTTATTATATTCCGGCATCAATAAGAAAGGATGATCTTGTTGAAAATCGCGAAAGTTCCGATCGGTTTCAATTGTTAAACGGAGAATGGAATTTTAAATATTATAAAAGTATTTATGATGTGAAGGATGCTTTTTATCTGAACGGTTACGATACTTCAGAATTTGATAAGGCTACGGTTCCGGGGGTATGGCAGATGGCTGGATACGACATGCATCAATATACCAATATTCGTTATCCGTTTCCGTTTGATCCTCCGTATGTGCCACAGGATATTCCATGTGGGGCATATGTACACACGTTTACCTATCACAGGGAGGAGAAGGCTATGAGTGCTTTCCTGAATTTCGAGGGTGTAGACAGTTGCTTTTATGTCTGGATCAATGGTAGATATGTCGGCTATAGTCAGGTATCGCATATGACCAGTGAATTTGATGTTACTTCTCTGTTAGAAGACGGAACGAATACGCTTGCGGTGCTCGTGTTGAAATGGTGTGACGGTTCTTACCTGGAGGATCAGGATAAATTCCGGATGAGCGGTATCTTTCGGGATGTGTACCTATTAAAAAGACCACAGAAATCCATCTGGGACTACCGTATTACAACAAAGGTAGAGCAAGATAAAGCAATCGTAAAATTAAATCTTGCATACAGTGAACCAATTGAGACAGCAATTGACATTGAGGATCAAAGTGGTGCACTCGTTGCACATGGTGAAATAGAACAAGATGGATCGCTTGAATTTACCGTTTCGAATCCTGTGTTGTGGAACACGGAATCCCCGTATCTGTATACGGTGATTCTCTCAACGCCGGATGAGGTAATTGTAGATCATATTGGTTTCCGGACAATTGAAATTAAGGATGCGGTTCTTTATTTTAACGGCGAGAAGATTAAGTTCCGCGGTGTGAATCGCCATGACTCGGATCCGGAAACAGGATGTGTCATTGGCGTAGAACAGATCAAAAAAGATCTGACACTTATGAAACAGCATAATTTTAATGCCATCCGATCAAGCCATTATCCGAATGCTCCGTATTTCTATCAGATGTGCGACAAATATGGTTTTATGGTTATTGACGAAGCCGATATTGAAGCACACGGACCATTTATGTTGTATCGAAAAGAAGATACCGACCGGAACCGTTTTCATCGTTGGAATGAAAAGATAGCGGATAATCCGGAGTGGGAGTATGCAATTGTGGATCGTGTGCAAAGGATGGTACAAAGGGACAAGAACCGCACCTGCATTGTGATGTGGTCGATGGGAAATGAGAGTGCTTACGGATGTAATTTTGAAAAAGCGCTGGAGTGGACGAAAAGCTTTGACCCGGATCGCATTACGCAGTATGAGAGTGCGAGATATCGCAATTATGACAAAACGTATGATTACAAATATCTGGATCTGTATAGCCGCATGTACCCGGCTTTGACGGAGATTGACGAATATCTTGAAAAAGATGGAAGCAAACCGTTTCTACTCGTTGAATATTGCCACAGTATGGGAAACGGACCGGGAGATTTTGAGGACTATTTTAAGGCAATTCAAAAAGATGACAGAATGTGCGGTGGTTTTGTATGGGAATGGTGCGACCATGCGATCGCACACGGCAAGGCGGATAACGGAAAAAACATTTATTATTACGGTGGAGATCATGGGGAGAGCATTCATGACGGTAATTTCTGCGTGGACGGATTGGTGTATCCGGATCGGACACCACATACCGGATTACTGGAATATAAAAATGTGTATCGCCCGGTAAGGGTGGTTTCCTACGCTCAGGAAGACGGTACGTTACTTTTTCATAATTATATGGATTTCGACAATCTGAAGGATTTTGTGGAAATTGATTATGAAATGACACAGGACGGTCTGACGGTAGAGAAAGGAAGCGTTGAGAATCTTTCAGCTGCGCCACATAGTGATGGTAAGACCGAACTTAAATTACAGGTTCCGTCCGCCGGAAAAATTTATCTGAAATTTATTTATATTTTAAAGAAAGAACTGCCGCTTTTGCAGAAGGGATATGTTTTAGGTTTTGAGGAAATTAAGCTTGAAAATCAAGACGGAAGAAATCAAAAGGTATTGGAGTGGGCGGAAAAAGAAGAAAGTGCAGGAACTATTATTGTAAAGGAAAGTGCGGAAAAAATTGAATTACAGGCAAACGCTTTTTCCTATACGCTGAATAAGCGGAACGGATTATTTGAAGACATACAGTTTGCAGGAAGAAACTATCTGAATCATCCGATGGAATTGAATATCTGGAGAGCACCAACGGATAACGATATGTATATAAAGTCTGAGTGGAAAAAGGCACATTATGACAAAGCTTATACACGGGCATACAACATTGAGGTGCTTCAGAACAAATATGGCGTTTTCATCATGGAACATTTGGCTGTGGTTGCGGATACCGTTCAAAAAATTATGGATATTGAACTAACCTGGAAAATCGATGAAACCGGAAAAATCATTGCATCAATTGAAGCTCAAAAAGATGAAGAGTTTCCGGATCTCCCTAGATTTGGTATCCGACTGTTTCTGGATAAGAAATTTGAGGATGTTGCCTATTATGGAATGGGACCGCACGAGAGTTACAGAGACAAGCATCAGGCCACCAGTCATGGAATCTATCGTTCCAAAGTCACAGACCTGCATGAAGATTATATCCGTCCGCAGGAAAACGGGAGCCACTATGATTGCGATTATGTAGAACTGACGAACGCGCAGTATGGATTTGCCATTGTCTCGGAAGATAGTTTCTCATTTAATGCTTCCTACTATACACAGGAAGTATTGGAGCAGACGGAGCATAACTTTGAACTTGAAGAGAGCGACAGCACTGTATTATGCGTTGATTATGCATTAAACGGCATCGGCTCGAACAGTTGCGGACCTGTGGTATTGGATCAATATCGATTTAGCGAGAATGAATTCCGATTCCAATTGAAACTGGTTCCATATGTAAAGCGGTAATATAAAACAGTTGATAACAAAGTAAACAGATAGGGATAGAGGAGAAGTTCTAATGGAAGAAAAAAGATATTTGAAATGGTACAACAAAATGGGGTATGGTTCCGGTGACATTGCGGGGAATGTGGTATATGCGTTTCTGACATCATTTGTTATGGTGTATCTGACGGATACGATCGGGCTGGCATCTGGAATTGTCGGAACGTTGATCGCTCTTTCCAAATTGTTTGATGGGTTTACCGACATCTTTTTTGGCTCGATGATCGATAAAACACATAGCAGATTGGGAAAGGCGAGACCGTGGATGTTGTATGGTTACATAGGCTGCGCGGTAACATTGGTGGCATGTTTTGCAATCCCGACCGGTCTTGGAAAGACAGCGCAATACGCATGGTTCTTTATCGCATATACGCTTCTGAACGGTGTGTTTTATACCGCAAATAATATTGCATATTCTGCATTGACATCACTTGTTACAAAAAACAGCAAGGAACGTGTGCAGATGGGGTCTTATCGTTTCATTTTTGCCTTTTCTACCAGCCTTTTGATTCAGGCAATTACGGTTGGATTTGTGGAAAAATGCGGTGGAGATGCGGCAGCGTGGCGCCTTGTCGCAATCATATACGCGGCAATCGGTCTGATTGTCAATACAATTTCCGCTTTGTCTGTGAAAGAACTTCCGGAAGAGGAATTAAATGAGGGGGAGCAGGCAGGCGAAGCAGAAAAATACGGACTTGTTCAGGCTTTCAAATTATTGGTAAAGAATAAATTTTATTTGATGATCTGTGGCACCTATATTCTGCAGCAGCTTTACAGCGCGATGATCGGTGCCGGCATCTACTATATGACATGGGTATTAAAAAATAAGAATTTATTTGGACAGTTTGCATGGGCAGTCAACATTCCACTTATTATTGCGTTGATCTTTACACCGACATTGGTTGGAAAGTGGAATGGAATGTATAAATTGAATGTGAGAGGTTATATGCTTGCAACGGTTGGCAGAGCACTCGTTGTTGTTGCTGGATATATGGGAAGCGTTCCATTGATGATACTATTTACAGCAGTTGCGGCTTTGGGACAGGGACCGTGGCAGGGCGATATGAATGCGGTCATTGCATCCTGCTCGGAGTATACTTATTTGACTCAGGGAAAACATGTAGATGGAACAATGTATTCCTGCACTTCACTCGGAATCAAAATCGGTGGAGGAATCGGAACGGCTGTTGTTGGATGGCTGCTGGAGTTCAGCGGATATGTCGGAACGAATGCAACACAACCGCAATCGGCACTTAGTATGATGCAGTTTATCTATTTATGGCTGCCGTTTGTCTTTGATCTGCTTATTACGATTGTTCTCTCGCAGATGAATGTGGAAGAAACAAATGCAAATATCAGAAAAGCGAGAGGCATGAGTGTGGAGCGCGCAGAGGAACTTTTTGAAAAAGCGTCTCTCTAATCGTACTTTAAAGAAAACAAAAGCATGGAATTCTGGAATGGAAAATACAAAATCTGTCTTGTAATAAAATGAAGCTGTGCATATAATAGAAGAAAATCATCAAGCGCTGTCGCGAAAGCGGCAGCGTTTTCGATATGAAAGGAATGGAAATGATGCGTTACAGACCGGATTATTATAAAGAATTTACATGTATTGCGGACAAGTGCCCGATCACCTGCTGTCAGGAGTGGAAGATTGCGGTGGACGAGGAGACTTCACGCAAGTGGAAGACGATGACGCCGCCGGAAACTTTGCGGAGACATCGCACGCATCTGAGTGATTACACGATGAAAAAAGAGGGAGGGCGTGTAATCCGGCTGGAGGAGGATCATCGCTGTCCGTTTCTTGCCAATGATAAATTGTGCTGCCTTGTTTCGGCATATGGGGATTCGGTGTTGTCGGAGACCTGTACGGTTTTTCCAAGAGAAGTGCATATTTTTGCAGGGCATGAGGAAGAGACTTTGATGCCTTGCTGCCCGGCGGTTGTAGACTTGTGGAATGAGCGAAAAGCGATTGCATTTCCGGAGATTTCATGGGAGACAGAAGGCAGGCAAAAAGAATTATTTTTGATAAGAAGTAAGCTTCTTGAACTGCTTGATGATACGTCGGTATCACTCGCAGAACTTTTAAAAGAAGCATTTTATATTTTATTGGAACTTGAGAAACAGGATGTGCTTACGGAAAGTCTCATTGAAGATTATTTTTCGAAGGAGAGCATCGCAAAGCTTCGGGATGCGATCGAGGATGTGCCGGTCGATGCGCTTGACACGATGGATGAATGCAATGAATTATTGCAGGATCTGGCGGTCAACTATCGCAAGGAAGGTTTGTATCGCAGGTATCTGGATCCGGTGATCAAACAGGCGGAAACGTTGTCGGAAACTTACGAGGAAGAGACGATGCGGGATTCATTGCAGCAGTTTGCAGATACGTTTGCTGCGTATGAGCCACTGATGCGGAAATTCCTGCAGAATGAAATCTATTCGGATCTGCTTGTGCCGGACGGATCGCTTGACAGCATGATCGTGGCATTGCAGTGGATCGCGATGGAGTATGCGGTGATCCGGCATGCGATCTTTTTATCTTGTGATCATTCGGCAATCCGGTACGAGACCGTTCGTGATTATCTTGTAGTCATCACTCGTATGACCGGTTACGATGAGGAAGATATATACGAGTATCTGGAGAACAGCTTTGAGTCGTTGTTGTGGGAGTGGGGATACTTTGCGTTGATTGTCGGAAATGCGAGGTAATGCAAATCGACCAGATGGCGTCTTAAAAAAAACTTAAGTTGTATTCCGTAGCGGATATGTTACAATGTGGCAAAGAAAAATGTGTCAGCTCTATTGTGAAAAGGGCTGATAGGCAAAGGAGATATTCACACATGAAAAAGATAACTTATGTTTTAATATTCGCTTTATTGGTACCGTATTTGTTTGTGACGCAACCGACCGTGGCAAGTGCAAAGACCACATACCGCGGTGCTTACTCAAATCTCGTTGATGCGCAGTCCCAGAAAGAGGTTCGTAAGGCCTTGTTAGACGCGGGTCTTTCCAAGAAAAATGTGGATGCATGGCTTTCTGATGTCAAGACCTATAACAAGACGATCAAGAACACCGGCCTTGTAAAAAAAGGATTTAAGAAGCTGGGAACAAAGAATCCGCAGTACGATGAAACAAAGATCATGGAGCTTTGGAACAAAAAGAATCCAATGTTTATCGGGTACAACTGCAGAATTACCGCTTTTGATCTTATGAGTGACAAGATCAGTGTAAAAAAAGATGCGAAAGTGAATGCAGCAAATCTGTTTATGGATAAGGATGCATTAAAGAACGCTCCGGTCAAAAAATTTACGAAAGCGCAGCAGAAGAAATTCGATACATTATATTCTACTGTCAATACAGCCTATACCACAGAAGTCAGCACACATGTCAAAAAGCAGCAGAAGGTATGGAAGTTAAACGAAGTCAGAGTTTCCAAAAAAACAAAGGCATCGCTGATCACCGTTGTCCTGCATTCCAGCTTCGGCAAAAAAGAGAACGAGCTGTTTGTCGGACATGCGGGAGTGCTTGTGCCGACAAAGGACAAAAAGCTTTTGTTCATTGAAAAGCTATCCTTTTCTCTGCCATATCAGGTAATCAAGTTTGACAACCGCAAGCAGCTTAATCATTATCTGATGGGAATGTATGATACTTCGTGGGGACAAGAGGAGGCAAAGCCTTTTATCATGGAAAACACAAATCTGATGAAAGATTATCGTGTGATCCGCAAAGATAAGTAGTCTCAAGAAGTTCTTAAGAATTTAAGTTAGAATCTTAAAGATATCTTACTTTTTCAAACACAACCTGTTCACAACTGATTGATAATCTATTTGTATCAAAACGAAAGGAAAAAAGGGAATGAACTTAAAAAACAAGGCGGCAGCGCAGGGCGCTTTACTATTGGCCGCGATACTGATGATCGGCTACGGAGCCGTGCGGGGAGAGGCAGCGGCAGTCCTCTCCAAAGCGATAAAATTATGTCTGGAGTGTGTCGGAATTGGATAAGAAAAAACATAAAATATCAGCTGTTCTAGCTCGCTGGAGAGGCTTCATTCAGGCGGTCGCAACCCTCGCCACAAATATACATCTGCCGAACTTCTTGAAAGGAGAGATTTACAGAGGGGATGCAAAGACGGTCTGTGTGCCGGGACTGAACTGTTATTCCTGTCCGGCTGCATCCGGGGCGTGCCCGATTGGTGCCTTGCAGGCGGTCATCGGCTCATCCAAGTTTAAATTTTCGTATTACATTACAGGATTTTTAATTCTGCTAGGTGTACTGCTCGGACGATTTATCTGCGGATTTCTGTGTCCGTTCGGTTGGTTCCAGGAGCTGCTGCACAAGATTCCATTTAAGAAATTCTCAACGAAAAAGCTTAAGCCGCTTCGCTATATAAAATATGGTGTGTTGTTGATTTTTGTTATCTTACTACCCCTTCTGGTGACAAATTCACTGGGAATGGGAAATCCGTTTTTCTGTAAATATCTTTGCCCTCAGGGAGTGCTGGAAGGAGCGATTCCGCTTTCGATTGCCAATGTAAGTATCAGAGCGGCTCTTGGTAAACTGTTTACATGGAAATTCGGCATACTTATTACGTTTGTAATTTTAAGCCTTATGTTTTACCGCCCGTTTTGTAAATGGATCTGTCCGCTCGGTGCAGTTTATGCACTCTTTAACAAAGTATCTCTTCTGCAGATGAAGGTGGATGAGGATAAATGTGTATCCTGCGGCAAATGTGAGAGAGCCTGCAAGATGGACGTGGATGTCACAAAGCATCCGAACCATACGGAATGTATCCGCTGTGGCATGTGTATCAAGGAATGTCCAACGGAAGCAATTCACTATCAATATGGATTTGGAAATTCCAAACCGAATGACAAGAGGGCTTCCCATGAGTAAAAATGTTCAGGGAAGCAAATGAAATCAAACAATGAATAAAGGAGAATGAAATGAAGAAATTAACAGTGATGCTGCTTATTGCAGCGATGGTACTCGGAGTAAGTGCGTGCGGAAATTCTGCTAACAAAGAAAATGCAGCAACAGAGTCACAGATGTCAACACAGGAAACTGAAGATCTGGATGCAAAGATTAATGAATTGACACAGAAAGAGAACAGTATCCTTGAAAACCATAAGGCTTTATGGGAGAAGGTATTTAACAGCATTGACAAATCAACTGTCGAGGATGCGACAACTAGCAATTACGGAGATTTTTTGGCAAACGCTTTAGACAAAATTAAGGATCAGTTTACCGATGATGAACTTAAGTCTTTGAAGGAAGATGTTGAAGAAATCAAAAAGCTTGAGGATGAGCTTCAGCCACTTCTTGAGAAGCAGAGTGCGAATGCATCAAATGAGGATTCCGGCAATGAGGGAGCAAGCGTATTTCCGGAGTTTCAGGCAAAGGATCTGGATGGAAATGACGTGGACAGCAGTATTATTTCAAAGAATGCGGTCACGGTTTTGAATTTCTGGTTTAATGGATGTTCTCCATGCGTACAGGAGCTTCCGGAACTGAATAAATTAAATGAGGAGCTGAAGGAAAAAGGCGGACAGGTTATTGGTATCAATATAGATTCCCTTGACGGAAATGAGGATGGAATTGCTGAAGCTAAGAGTATTTTAGAGAAGCAGGGTGCAAAATATACGAATCTTTCCCTTGATTCCAACAGTGAAGCCGGAAAATATGCAACAAGCATTATGGCCTTCCCGACTACAATCGTGCTTGACCGTAACGGAAATATTATCGGAGAGCCGATCATGGGTGGTATTGATAACGATGATGCATATAAGCAGCTGATGAAAACGATCGATCAGATACTGGCGGCTGATAAGAACTAAATAATACCGGTGCATAACCTAAAATGCCTCTGCATAAACTGTACAAACACAGTAATGCAGAGGTATTTTTTTGAAAACATATATCGAGGAGCGGGCTATCGAGATCGCTAATTATATTATTGAAAACAACGCTACGGTGCGGCAGGCAGCAAAGAATTTTGGAATCAGTAAAAGTACAGTACATAAGGACGTCACGGAGCGTTTGGAGCAGGTCAATCCGGCGCTTGCAGCGGAGGCGCGCAAGGTAATTGATGTCAACAAATCGGAGCGCCATATCCGCGGAGGGATGGCAACGAAGGAGAAGTATGCGCATCAACACGAGCAGGCGGCGATGTAGCGGACTGCGCCTTTTGTCCCGTAAGTTCGTGTTTAAGAATGCGAGGAAACAATGGGATTGACATCACAAAGCACCGTATCGAAAGAAAAACAAGGCGAAAATGCCGGAAAAGCTTGCATTATCGGATGGAGAGGTTATAATACTAGGTGGTTCGAAGAACCATGAATTGAATGGGGTGCTCGCGCAGGCGGGCTGAGAGTAAGCGGATGCTTTAACCCATAACCTGATTTGGATAATGCCAACGTAGGGAAATAACGCATAGTAGAAGGTGCAGGATTCCGGTTGGAGTCCTGCGTTTTTTGTTGTATAGGAAATTTCTTTGGAATTCCCGGTATAACAAAAGCAAGCAAGACGAGGAGCAATTTTATGAAGAACTTTAACAAAGAATGGCTTCGGTTATATGCGGTAACGGACCGTACATGGCTCGGAGACGAAACATTATACGAACAGGTCGAAAAGGCGTTAAGAGGCGGAGCAACGATGGTTCAGATCCGTGAGAAGGAACTGGACGAGGCGCATTTTGAGGAGGAAGCAAGGCAGATCCAGACGCTTTGCAGATCTTATCAGGTTCCGCTCATCATTAACGACAATGTTGCACTTGCAAAACGCATTGATGCAGACGGTGTCCACATTGGACAGTCGGATATGGAGATGCAGAATGCAAGGGAGATCCTTGGAGAGGACAAGATCATTGGCGTGACAGCGAAGACAATCGAGCAGGCACGCGCAGCGGAAGCGGCAGGCGCGGATTACTTAGGCAGCGGAGCGGTCTTCGGCAGCAGTACGAAGACGGATGCGAAGCCGATGGATCACGCTTTGCTTGCGGAGATTTGTGCGAGCGTAACGATTCCGGTTGTGGCAATCGGCGGAATTACGGCGGACAATGTCACGCAGCTGAAGGGACGCGGGATGGCAGGTGTTGCCGTGGTCAGTGGCATTTTTGCATGTTCTGACATTGAGGCGGGAACGAAGCATCTTCGTGCACTCGTGGACGAGATCCTCTAAGAAACAAACAATTTAAAAAGCGGCAGACTGGGGGCACCACTTTCTGTCGCTTAAGTGAAATGATTCATGAGCCCCCGCAGAATTCGCATTTCCGAACACTTCGTGTTCTTTCCTGCCTTTTCAAGGCTAAAAATGTTCATTGCGGGGAGGTGACTCTATTCGAGTCACCTGAGTCAAGAAAATGAACTTTCTCAACTGGCTCCTGAATAGTAACGCTTGTAAACAAAAATAATGCTAAATGTTAAAAAGGAGAACGATTATGAACACAGCATTAACAATCGCCGGAAGTGATTCCAGCGGAGGCGCCGGCATCCAGGCAGATATCAAGACAATGATGGCACATGGCGTATACGCGATGAGTGCGATCACGGCTTTGACTGCCCAGAATACAACCGGCGTAACAGATATCATGGAGGTAACTCCGAAGTTTTTGGCAGAGCAGCTGGATTGTATTTTTACCGATATCTATCCGGATGCAGTCAAGACAGGAATGGTCGCATCCAGCGAACTCATTGAGACGATCGCGGACAAGCTGACCGAGTATCACGTCAAGAATATCGTGGTCGATCCTGTTATGGTGGCAACGAGCGGAGCGCGTCTCATCAGCGAGGAAGCCATCGGCACATTGAAAAGTAAATTATTACCGCTTGCAACTGTGATCACACCGAATATTCCGGAAGCCGAAGTGCTTTCCGGTATGGAGATCAAGTCCGAAGCGGATATGGAGAAAGCCGCAGAATCCATCTGTAACTCCTTAGGATGCGCGGTCCTGTTAAAAGGCGGTCATCAGTTAAACGATGCCAACGATCTTCTCTACCAGAAGGGACAGGAGCCGGTCTGGTTCAGGGGCAGACGCATCGACAATCCGAACACACATGGAACCGGATGTACGTTATCTTCTGCAATTGCATCGAACCTTGCGAAGGGGCACGATCTTACCACATCGGTAGAAAATGCGAAGAATTACATCTCGGGCGCGCTTGCTGCCATGCTTGACCTTGGCAAAGGAAGCGGCCCGATGAACCATGCTTTTGCAATAGAAGGTGAATATTAATAACAAGGAGAATATTCGAACTCCTTAGAATAAGTCAAGGAGGTTCGCATGCTTGCATGGACGAAGCGGATTGACTTATTTGTCAAAGGCGCTCGAATAGAGCGCCACACCCAAAATGAGCAAAATTAGTTACGAAGTAACGGGAAAGCATGTGAAACATGCGGTTTTGCGAATTGTGGGTGAAGGAGTTCTTTTATTTATAAGGAGAACACACATGGAGAAAAAAGGAACATCCGTATTCAGTAACGGACTTATTTGGTTTGGTGCAGGTGTATCGATTGCAGAAATTCTGACCGGTACTTATTTCGCACCACTTGGATTTGGTAAAGCAATGGCTGCCATCTTACTCGGACATCTGATCGGTGGTCTGATGATGTTTGCAGCAGGAATGATCGGCGCACGCGAGAAGCGCAGTGCCATGGAAACAGTAAAAATGAGTTTCGGTAACAAGGGAAGTCTGCTTTTTGCAATCTTAAATGTATTGCAGCTTGTCGGATGGACCGCGATCATGATCTATGACGGAGCGCTCGCGGCCAATGGTATTTTTTCAACCGGAGAATGGGTTTGGGCGATCGTGATCGGCGTACTGATCATCGTTTGGATTCTGGTCGGACTGACGAATCTTGGAAAGTTAAACACGATCGCGATGGCAGCGCTTTTTATCCTGACACTGGTATTGTTCAAGGTTATCTTCCTTGGCGGCAACGGCGCGCAGGCAATCGTGGACGACAGTTTAAGCTTCGGCGCAGCAGTGGAACTTGCAGTCGCAATGCCTCTGTCCTGGCTGCCACTGATCAGTGATTACACAAGAGAAGCCGAAAAGCCGCTTGCAGCAACATCGGTCAGCGTTATCGTGTACAGCATTGTCAGCATTTTCATGTACATGATCGGAATGGGCGCAGCCATCTACACCGGCGAGTCGGACATCGCACAGATCATGCTGAAGGCAGGATTCGGAATCGTTGGTCTGCTGATCATCGTATTTTCAACGGTTACAACCACATTCCTCGATGCGTATTCTGCAGGTGTATCCTGCGTATCGATCTCTGAGAAGATTCCGGAGAAGTGGGCAGCAATCATTGTGACCATCATCGGAACCATCGCAGCAATCGTATATCCGATGGACAATATCACCAACTTCCTGTACCTGATCGGTTCGGTTTTCGCACCGATGATTGCTGTACAGATCGCCGATTATTTCATCCTGAAAAAGGCCGACTCGTTCAAGATTTCGTTTAATATCACGAATCTGATCATCTGGCTGATCGGCTTCATTCTCTATCGTATTCTGATGCAGGTAGACACACCGGTTGGAAATACGCTGCCGGATATGGTGATCACGATCATCATCTGCCTGATCGTGAATGCAGTAAGTAAAGCGGTAAGCAAGCAGAAGCAGTAAATGATTCCTTCTTTTTGGATGGAAAATTTGCTGAGATTTCTGTGAAGAGTTGACATGCACACCGACCAAAATGGGGTAACGATGATTAATTGTTGTCCAGTGGTCAGTGTTCCAACAGAAAGAGAGGACATTACTTATGAAAAAATTCAATATCAAAAAACTGACACTGACAGCGCTTTTTGCAGCAGTAGCTGTCGTAGGAAGCCTGTTTTCCTTCCCGGTATTCGGTGCAAAATGCGCACCGGTCCAGCATCTGGTAAATATTCTCTGTGCTGTACTGGTCGGCCCGTGGTGGGGGCTTGCAGCAGCATTTATCGCAGCCTTGATCCGTAACCTTCTTGCGCTTGGATCGCCGCTCGCTTTCCCGGGAAGTATGTGTGGCGCTTTGCTCGCAGGACTTCTGTATCAGTATGGCAAGAAGCTTCCGTGGGCATACTTTGGCGAAGTGTTTGGAACCGGAATCATCGGAGGACTGCTTTCTTATCCAGTCGCGCTTCTTGTGATGGGAAATACGGCAGCAGCGTTGTTTACATTTGTTGTTCCGTTTTTGATCAGCACCTGCGGAGGAACGATTATTGCGATCATTGTGACTGTGCCGCTGAAGAAGTCAGGCATGCTTGCGAAGATGCGGGAAGCGTTGCAGTAGAGAATCGGAGCGCTTGAACAAAAAGTAATTGTGATATATAGCAATAAATTGATTAAAATGAATAAAAAATTCGTGAAATTTCAACTATTATGTAAGCTTGTATCATATGGTATAGTAATCACACGACGTGCAGCCGAACAGCGATCGCAAGATTGGTGTTCGGCTGATTTTTTGTTTTTATAAAAAAGGAGTGTATATTATGCCAAAGACAAAGTTTCAAGAAGTAGTATTTACAATTATGATGGTGTTCGTGATGGTTTATGCCATGATCTGCTACAACATTTCCCTCAACATCGGTGGAATGGCTAACCATGTTTTCTTAGATGCATTTCATGAGCTTGTGATCATGGGACCGGTTGCATTCATTCTGGATTTCTTCCTCTACGGAAGCCTCTCCAAGAAGCTTGCATTCCGCATCGTAAATCCGGCAGAGGATAAGCCGATCATGATCATTCTTGCCATCTCATCCATCACCGTATGTCTGATGTGTCCAAGCATGAGCCTTGTAGCAACTCTGCTTTTTAAGAATCCGGGCAAAGAAGTGATTGCAATCTGGTTACAGACCACTGCGCTTAACTTCCCGATGGCCTTCTTCTGGCAGATCTTTTTTGCAGGTCCGCTCGTGCGAAAGATTTTCGGAGCAATCTTCAAATAATTGGAGCAATCCTGCGCATAACATTGAAAAAGCCGTTTCTTCTTGTTAAAATGAAGCAACGGCTTTTATTTTGAAAAATATGTAAGAAGGACGAATTTGTGGTAGAAAATTCAGTAAATACAGAAATTAAAATCGATGAGTTAAGTAAGGAAATCCGCGCCAGGCGTCCGATCATCCACTGCATCACGAATGCGGTAACGGTCAACGATTGTGCGAACATTTTGCTTGCAGCGGGCGCATCCCCGACGATGGCGCATCATCCGCTTGAGGTGGCGGAGATTACGGAAGGTACGGCGGCGCTTGTCTGTAATTTCGGCGCGATTGCTGATTACGAGGCAATGCTTGCGGCAGGATGCCGTGCACATGAATTAAAGCATGCGATCGTGGTTGATCCGGTCGGTGTGTCGGGTTCGACTTATCGCAGAAATCAGTGTACCGCTTATATCAAGGCCGTGCACCCGACCTGCATCCGCGGAAATTATTCGGAGATGAAGGCACTCATCGAGAATTGTAAGACGGTTACCGGCGTGGATGCGGCAAGCGAGGATCAGCAGGCGGACGGGCGTGATGCTTTGATCCGTGAAATGCAGCAATACGCGAAGCGCGAGCAGATGATTCTGATCGCATCGGGCGAGACGGATATCATTACCGATGGAAATACTACCTATCTTTGCACAAACGGCGATCTGCTTATGGCACGTATTACCGGTGCCGGCTGCATGTCATCCGTGATGCTTGGTGCTTTCCTCAGCGTGGAAGCGTCGGCCCGAAGTGCGGCGGCATGTTGTGCATACATGGGAATTGCCGGGGAACTTGCGGCGGAGCGCACGCATGCGTGTGGTGGCGGAACGATGACATTCCGTGATCAGTTGATTGATGCGGTGTCGCTTATGGATGACGTGAATTCGAAAGGGAATATATTCGTATTATAAAATCAATTTGCACCGAAATGAAAAGCGGGGGAGACATATGGAGAAGAAAACATTAAGGGCAGAAGACGGATACAAATTAAGTTTAAGCATTTTTGAGGCGGAAAATGCGCGTGGCTGCGTGCAGATCATCCACGGCATGGAGGAGCACAAGGAGCGTTACGATGCCTTTGCGCAGGAACTGCAGAAGGCAGGATTTACTGTGATAAGTTCAGATATGCGTGGCCATGGCACTGATGCACCGGAACTTGGCTTTTTTAAGGAGAAGGATGGTTACAAATTGCTATTGTCCGATCAGATGCGGATCACGGATTATATCAGGGAGCGTTTTTGTGTGCAGAAGGTTTATATTTTTGCCCACTCCATGGGAACGATCATCGCGCGCAATCTGCTTCAGACGCAGAGTTCGAAGTATGAAAAAGTCGTGCTTTCCGGCTATCCGTATCATCCTGGCAAGGCTGCCGTGGCAGCTGGCTTTTTGTTGACAGATGTAATTGGATTTTTCAAGGGACCGAAGTATCATTCGAAACTGGTGCAGGCGGCTTCAACAGGATCGTTTAATAAGAAGATCGAGAATCCGAAGACGGAGCTGGACTGGCTGAGTGTTAACGAGGAGAATGTTGCGACGTATCTGGATGATCCATACTGCGGACATGGTTTCAGCGTGTCAGCATATCATGATTTGTTTTCGCTTGTTTCGAATATGGAGAAAGTGTCCAATTACAAGCATGTGAATAAAATGCTTCCGATTCTGATGCTGCGTGGAAAAGAAGATCCGTCGACGGGCTTTGACAAAGGTGCGGCGCAGAGTGTGGCGACGCTTCGGGCAGCCGGCTTTGCAAGGATCAAGACGATCGATTATGCCAATATGCGACATGAAATATTGAATGAAAAGGAAAAACAGAAGGTGATCGAAGACATTATACGCTTTTATCAAGCATAAGAAACACAAGGGCATCCGGTCGCAAATGCAAAGCTTTTGTTTGAACCGAAACAGATACTTTATAATGCAGGATGAGGAAAGATTGAGGGCAATATTCAGTCTTGTAAAATGCGCCCTTCTTCTATATAATGGTGTTTGATGAAAATGCGAAAGCTAAGTTATGAACGCATAAGCAGATTATTTTTATCATGTATCATAGATTTCAGGAGGAAAATAAATGGATCAGGAAAAAGTCATTGTCATTGACTTCGGTGGTCAGTACAATCAGCTCGTTGCGCGCCGTGTCCGCGAGTGCAACGTGTACTGTGAGATTTACTCATACAAGATTGATATTGAGAAAATCAAAGAAATGAATCCTAAGGGAATTATCCTTACCGGCGGCCCGAACAGCTGCTACGAAGAGGATTCACCATCTTACCAGAAGGAACTTTTTGAGCTTGGAATTCCGGTGCTCGGCATCTGCTACGGAGCGCAGCTCATGATGCACAAATTGGGTGGAAAAGTTATCACACCTGAGGTCGGCGAGTACGGCAAGACCGAGATCACATATGCGTCAAACGGCGTTATGTTCAAGGATCTTCCGGAGACTTCTGTCTGCTGGATGAGCCATTTCGACCGGATCGCAGAGGCGGCGCCGGGCTTTGAAGTGGTTGCACATACCGCAGACTGCCCAATCGCGGCAACGCAGAACGTTGAGAAGAAACTGTATGCCGTACAGTTCCATCCGGAAGTGCTTCATACCATTAACGGAACACAGATGATCTACAATTTCGTGCGCGGCGTATGTGGCTGTGCCGGAACATGGAAGATGGATTCGTTCGTTGAGAACGCGATCAAAGAAGTGCGTGAGAAAGTTGGCGACGGCAAAGTGCTTCTCGCTCTTTCCGGCGGTGTGGATTCATCCGTACTTGCAGCCTTACTTGCCAAAGCGATCGGCAAGCAGCTGACCTGTGTATTTGTTGATCACGGCCTTCTTCGTAAGAATGAGGGAGATGAGGTGGAAGGCGTTTTCGGTAAAAACGGATCGTTTGACATCAACTTCGTCCGTGTCAATGCGCAGGATCGTTATTACAGCAAGCTCGCAGGCGTAACCGAGCCGGAGCGGAAGCGCAAGATTATTGGAGAAGAGTTTATCCGTGTCTTCGAGGAAGAAGCAAAGAAGATCGGAAAGGTTGATTTCCTTGCGCAGGGAACCATCTATCCGGACGTTGTAGAGTCGGGACTTGGCGGAGAATCCGCAGTCATCAAGTCGCACCACAATGTCGGAGGACTTCCGGATTATGTTGATTTCAAAGAGATCATCGAGCCGCTTCGTAACCTCTTCAAGGACGAGGTTCGTAAAGCCGGTTTAGAGCTTGGACTGCCGGATTATCTTGTATACCGCCAGCCATTCCCTGGTCCGGGACTTGGAATCCGAATCATCGGTGAAGTTACCGCCGAGAAGGTCCGCATCGTACAGGATGCCGACTGGATCTACAGAAGCGAAGTCGAAAAAGCAGCAAAAGAGTACAAGGAGGCACACGGCGAGGAGCCATCCTGGATGCCGAACCAGTATTTTGCCGCTTTGACCAATATGCGAAGCGTAGGAGTCATGGGTGACGAGCGTACCTATGATTACGCCGTTGCCGTGCGTGCAGTGCGCACCGTCGATTTCATGACAGCCGATGCAGCTGAGATTCCATTCGAGGTACTCCAGACCGTGATGAGCCGAATCATCAACGAGGTCAAGGGAGTGAACCGCGTATTCTATGATCTCACGAGTAAGCCACCAGGAACGATTGAGTTTGAGTAGAACAATTTTTGCTCGAATCCCTCTAAAATAGGGGGGTTCGGGCTCTTTTTTTACTTTCGTGATACACTTTTGATACACTTTTTGTAGTCAAAAGATATTATGAAACAAATCGTTGAGTAAATTCTTATATCTAAAAAGGATATTTTTGTTCTGAAAATATATCCATTTTTCCAAAAAAACAAAAAACTTCATAACTGATTTAGTAATACACGATATTTTATCCCATATGTATTTTGAAAGAACAAATACAGAGCAAGGAGGATAATTATGTATAAAACAGATGTATTTATTTCAGCAGAGGAAATTAAAGAGATAGTTGGTATTTCTAAATCAAAGGCCTACAGTCTTATTCAGGAATTGAATGCAGAGCTTAAAGAGAAAGGTTATTTAACTGTTACCGGAAGAGTGAGCAGAAAATATTTTGAAGAAAGATTTTACGGCTTGTTAGAAAAAGAATAGGAGGAAATGGATGGCTGTTTACAAGGACAAAAAACGTGGAACCTGGTATACCTCTTTTCCATATGTGGATTGGACAGGGAAACGTTGTCGAAAACTAAAACGTGGATTTTTGACGAAAAAAGAAGCACAGAATTGGGAAAATCATTTCAAGCTTCAAAAGGCAAATAGTCTAGACATGACATTTGAAGATTTTTACGGGATCTATGAAACTGATGTAAGCATTCATGACATATGACATAGAAAAAAAGGGAAGCAATTGAAGTTGGGTTTAAAACACTAGATAGACTGCATGCAGCCAAAAATAATTTGAATAGTGCAAAGAATTGGGGACTAGTAGATATGTTTGGTGGTGGATTTCTTTCCACAATGTTATAGAATTCCAAAATGGATCAAGCCAAGCAGAATATGGAACAGGACAAATATGATCTTCAAAATTTCAGCAGAGAATTAAATGATGTAAACATGGCATGCAATTTAAATATCAACACGAATGATTTTCTTGCTTTTGCAGATTATTTGCTTGATGGATTTGTTATAGACTGGATGGTTCAAAATCGAATCAATAAAGCAAAGCAACAAGTGAGAGAAGAAATTCGAAGAACAGAGAATATCATTGATCAATTAAAGTTCATGTAATAAGAGAGAAAGGCAGTGAATCCAAATCAACGGTTCATTGCCTTTTTTGTATCATCTAATCTGATAATTTTGCGACACTCTCTTTTGCATTTACGCGATCAAACGAGCCAAAGTCCGTGCTTGCACTATGCTGATCACCCCTATGATCGACGCTCTCTGAAAGCCTGTTATATATCCCAAGTCGACTTGTCTTTAAGAGGATAATAAGCTTCTACTATGGCTTTTTTAACGGCAACTTTGATAATAATATAGCCTAAAACAGGGATAATAATGTAAATAGTGATTAAAATAATTAACAATATTAATTTGAAATCCATTCTAGGTTAACGCATTTCTTTTTTGAATAAAAGTATAGAAATGCCGTATGATTATTTTCTTATTTTTTCAGCTCTCTATATATCAAATTTATTGATGGCGCAAATATTGCAAGATTACAGAATATAGCCATGCGATATAAAATAGTCATTGCATTTACAGTATTCAATAAAGAAATTATGATAACTGCTAAATTAATAATAAATAATATACACATCATAACAAGTAATTTTTTCATTCTTCATACCATTCCTTCATACACTCATTTCTTTAAATATGGCCGGGTGGCTACGATATGGAACTGAACGAAGAGGCGAGCAATGTGTCACAGGGACAGAAGCAGCTTCTGACAATCGCAAGAGCGATTCTTGCTGATCCGAAGATTCTGATTCTTGACGAGGCGACAAGTTCTGTGGATACAAGAACCGAGGTTCAGATCCAGAAAGCGATGGATACGCTGATGAAGGGAAGAACAAGCTTTGTGATCGCCCACAGATTATCCACCATTCGTGACGCAGATGTGATCCTTGTAATGAAAGACGGAGATATTGTCGAACAGGGCAACCACGAAGAACTGATCGCGAAAGGCGGATTCTATGCAGATCTCTATAATTCTCAGTTTGAGAAGACAACAGAGTGCGCGTAAGAAACGAGCGAAAAAAGAAATATTTGTTAAAAGAAGCAGGACTCCAAAAGCCAGAGAATGAATCGGGCTTTTGGAGTCCTGTTTTTTGTATTAAAGAAATCAAGATTTGACAGACGTTGTGGTCTCCTTTTCAATCAGTGTTGCCGGTACCATGCTTTCACACGGAATATAGTTTTCTAATGATTGAATTGCAATCTGTGCCATAAGAGAAATATTTTGATCGATGGATGTAATAGGATAAACAGCATAATCAGACACCGGTGAGTTGTCGTATCCAATTATTTCAATTGTATCTGGAATCGATATTCCGCTCTTGATACATTGATGTTCGACCAGATTCGCGATATTATCGTTGGAACAGAAGATACCGATTTTTTTTCCGGCATACTTTGTCATTATATTTTGAATCAATTCTTTCATGTGCTCCAAAGCTTTCGGAGTGTATGGGTCAGTAAATTCTTTTACAATAAATCGCTCATAGCACAAATCTCGTACTTCGTATTCAAACCCAAGTATTCGTTTGAAAGAAGGCCAGGTTTCCCGGAAATCATTGTTGATATGAATGAAAACTTCGCACCCGTTTTGAATGAGAAGATTTGCAGCCAGTTTGCCACCGTTGAAGTTGTCATTGTTAATTTGTTTGAAATTCCCGCCGGCTCGTTCGATGGAGATTACAGGAACAGGGAGAGTTTCGATGTCAGAGGATGAAAGCAGGTGACTTAACAAAATCAGTCCTTTTATACGATAAGAAAGTAGGGTCTGAATAAGCTGGAGCTCTTCTTCTCTGGAATTGTCAGAAGTATAGACAATTAAGTTGTAGCCGTTTTCCTTACTGTGCAGAATGAGTTGATTCAACAATTCGGTATAGAAACTTAAATGAAGGTGTGGGAAAATGACACCTACTAAATTCGATTGACCGGTTACTAAAATACGGGCAAGATTGTCCTGTTGATAATTTAATTCTTTGATTGCAGACTGGATTTTATCTTGGGTTTCCTTTGAAAGGAGTTCCGGATGATTAAAGTAGCGTGAAACTGTGGTAAGTGAAACTCCACTTCGTTCTGCAATATCTGTAATTTTGACTTTACTCATATAAGGACCTCACTGTTTATTTTTAGAAATACATAATTATCGTTCAGTATAAAGTAAAACGATAATGTTTATGTCCATTGTATCACAGGATTCGGGAGAAGAAAAGAATGAATGAAAAAATTTTCATAAACTTTCAAGAAAAAAGGATAAAATACATAAGCTATAACATGTAAAATTATACAAAAATGTGTCTAAAATCTGTGACAATTGCTAAATAGATGAAAGTAGTTATGAAAACGATTGACATTACGGTTTTCAAATGCTACTATGACGATGTGAGGAAAAGAAAGAAGAAAACGTGAAAACATAAAGATGTTTCGGGATTAGAGTGAATGTAACAGGAGAAGGAGGAGACGAAATGAAGAAAAGATTGATTAGTATCATGCTCGTAGTGGTGATGACAGGGGGTTTGTTGCTTGGCTGCGGAGCGAATGCAGGAAGGTCCGGTGGAAAAGATGAAAACAGTATTACTGTGTTAGTAGAAAGTGGATCTCCTGCAGAGGCGCTTGCAAAAGAGACGGCATCAGAATTTGAAGAAGAAACAGGGTGTAAAGTAATTATTGATGCAGTTGCTTACACGGGAATGTACGATAAGCTATCCACAGAAATCAAAGCAAAACAGGCGGTTCATGATGTGGCATGTATGGACGTTGTGTGGCTGGCTACATTTGCAGGTGCGATTGAGCCGTTAAATGATGCGGATACAAGTGATTTTCTACCGACATTGGAAGAGAGCGGAACTTTTGATGGTAATCTCCTTGGATATCCGATGTGGGTAAATACGAAAGTTCTGATCTACAGAAAAGATTTGATTCCGGAAGAAAAAGTGCCGAAGACATGGGAAGAATATCAGAAACTGGCGGAAGAGTTGAAAACAGATGAAATGTATGGAACAACGGTATTCGGAAGTGGATCTGATGCGGTGTGCTCATTCCTTGATTTCGCGTGTCAGGCAGGTGCGGAAGGATTGGTATTTGATAAAGATGGTAACGTGAACATTACGGATCAGGCGTATGTGGATGCACTGAATTTTATGATTGAGACTGCGGATGCAGATTACACACCATCCGATTCATTAGCTACAGCATCTACGGAATCGCAGGAACTCTTCACAAACGGAAAGACGGCAATGCAGCTGAACTGGAGCCATCAGTATCCGGCAGCAGTAAAAGCACTTGGTGCCGATAAGGTGGGATGTGCACCGATGATTGCGGGCAGTGCAGGAGTGGGCGCAACAACCGGTCCCTGGTACGAAAGTGTAATGAAGAATTCTGAGAACAAGGAAATGGCAAAGAAATATGTAGAGTTCATGTATGAACATAATGCAGACTATATGGATCTTACATTGAAGATTGCCGGAAGAACTTCTGTGTATGATAATGCCGGAAAAATAGAGGGGAATGAACACACAACAGCGGTTTTGGAAACATTAGAGGCTTCTCAGACACAGGCAAGGCCAATGGTGACAACATGGTCTCAGATCGAAGAGGTCCTGATTGGAGTTGTGGAATCCAGTCTTGGAGGAGACGATGTAGAAGAGGCTCTGGAGTCGGCAAAGAAGCAAATTGAAATGATTGGTAAATAGAAGGTGGGTAAAGATATGAGATTGATTTCAAAAAAAACGTTGTTATTGTTCTTTCTGCCGGGTGCGGTGTTTATGGGTGCGTTTCTGATCTATCCGATTATTACGATGGTAATTGACAGTTTCTTCAAGATCGGACTTACCGGAGAAAGAACATTTATCGGATTTCAGAATTACATCCGTGCATTTGCAGTAGGCGGATTTTTAAAACAACTAGGGAATACATTGATTTATATCGTGATAGCTGTAGGCGTGGAAACAGCAATGGGGTTATTGTTTGCATTGCTTTTTGAACTGAATTACAAAGGTAGCAAGGTGATTCGTTCCCTTATGATGGCACCGCTTATGATCGCGCCATTGGTTGCAGGTCTTACATGGAAATTGATGATGAGTTCCAGCTTTGGTATTGTCAATGAGCTTTTGACACGAGTGGGAATCTTATCCAGTTCAAGTGATATCCTCTGGCTTGCGGATGCAAAATGGTCATTGATCGCATGTTGTATCGCAGACATCTGGCTGACGACTCCGTTTATGATGCTGATGATACTGGCGGGGCTGCAGGGGCTGGATTCCAGTATGTTGGAGGCGGCAAAGATTGATGGAGCAAATCTGCTGCAGCAAGTATTTGCAATTAAGCTTCCTGTGATCAAACCGATATTACTGACTGCATTATCTGTAAGAATTATTGATGCGGCAAGAACATTTGATATTATCTGGGCAATGACGGAAGGTGGTCCGAATAGTTCTTCAGAGACAATCAGTATAATTATCTACAAAACACTGACCAGATATAGTGACACAGGTTATGCCAGTGCAATGGCGGTTGTATTTATTGCAGTTCTTGTTGTATTTACATTGGTATTTATGCAGAGTCTGTGGAACCCGAAGAAAAAGAATGCCTGATTGGATGAGGAAAGGAGGAAAAAATGATGAAGATAAAAGGAGAAATAGGAAAAAAAATCGGAATCGGTTTGTCGGTTGTGCTCACGGTATTCTGGCTTTTCCCATGCATATATGTGATCTGTTGTTCGTTTAAACCCGGATCGGAGGTAATCGCAGTCCCGCCGAAATTCTTTCCACAGGTAGTTTCGATTGAGAATTTTATCGGATTGTTTGAACGAATGGATGTGTTGAAATATTTGACAAACAGTCTGATCACAGCACTGTGCAGCACTCTTCTGGCGTTGGTTCTTGGATCACTTGCAGCATATGCAATTCAACGTTCGGGGGCAAAATTGTCAGTTGCACTTGTAATCTTAGTCCTTTGCCTGAAAATGATTCCGATATCAAGTATTGTTGTACCAATCTATGAAATGATTTGCAAAATAGGATTGTATGATACAAAAATAGCGTTGATCATTGTATATGCGGCAACAAATATGCCATTTGTAATGTGGACGATGCTAAGTTTTTACGAGGGAATCCCGGCATCGCTGGATGAGGCGGCTTATGTGGATGGAGCAAGCAGTTTTCAGACATTTCGCAAGGTGATTCTTCCAATCTGTAAACCGGGATTGGCTACAGCGTTTATCTTTACATTATTCCTTGCATGGAACGATTTTCTTGTAGCGTTGTTGCTTACGAGCACAAATGCAAAGACATTTACGGTTGGACTTGCAGGATTCTTATCTGCGTACAATCTGGATCTTGGACCAATGTGTGCGGGGGCGTTCTTGTTTAGCTTCCCGGTAATGATCATTTCTCTTGTAGCGCAGAAATATATTGTGCAGGGAATGACAGCAGGAGCTGTAAAAGGATAAAAATATGAGGAGGTAAGCTTGAAAAATGAACAGAAATAATTATTATGATGTTACAAAATGGAATGTAGGAAATCCATACGAAGATATCGGTGAAGTAATCAACAGCATGATTGCGGATCTGAAAAGCAGGCAGACAGATTCTAACGTAAAGGAAGGGGGAAAACCGGGTGGGGTAATTTACATTCCGCCAGGAGATTATCATCTTCGAACACAGGTAGTGATAGATGTCAGCTATCTGAAAATTATGGGATTTGGACATGGATTTGTATCTTCAAGTATTCGATACAATCTTCCGGAGAGCGAATGGGCCAATCTGCATGAAATGTGGCCGGGAGGAAGCAGGATTCTCGTAGAAATCTCTGCCGGGGCTGAGGATGCGGAATCAGCAGGTGCGGCATTTTATGTAGAACGTGATGGCAATCCGCGTATCAGTTCGGTTGAGTTTGAAAATTTTTGTATTGACGGATTACATTTTGTGGATGATGGATTTGGAAAGGCAGATCCGGAGAATACCTATATAAATGGAAAAACAGGTATCTATATTGCAAGCGCGCAGGATTCTTTCAAGATTAACGGGATGGGATTTGTATATCTGGAGCATGGAGTGACGATTTATCATGCAGATGCACTTTCCATACATGACAATTTTATTGCAGAATGTGGTAATTGTATCGAGCTGAGAGGATGGGGACAGGCGTCCAAGATTACGGATAATCTGATGGGGGCAGGGTACAAAGGGTATTCCATATATGCACAGAATTTTGGAGGACTTTTGATTGCGTCCAACAACGTGTTCCCGAGAGGAAAGAGCAGTGTGCATTTTGAAAATGTAGCACGTTCAATTGTCACAGGAAACAGATTCCATTCGTTCTATCCGGGGATGTTGGAGCTGGAAGGAAATTGTTCGGAAAACACGATTTCATCGAATCATTTTCTACGGGACAATGAGCCGTGGGCTCCGATGCTGGAAAATGATAATGGGTTAGATGATCTGTACGGTCTGCTCTGTATTAGCGGGAATAACAATTCGGTTATTGCAAACCATATTTCGGAGAGTATTCATAAAGGGTTTATCAAACCTGCCGGTGCAAAACCGGTGATCATTCGTGTTGTTTCGGGAAAAGGAAACTTTATTTCCAACAATCACATTGTTGCTATGACTGAAGCGGAAGGGGAGGAGACAGAGGCTTCCGATTCCTGTTTTTCGGCACAGGTGGATGCGTTGACTACAACAGACAGACTCGTGGAAATTGACATAACAGCAGTGCTTGTGGAAGCGGAAGCTGTCCGGAACACGGTGCTTGATTCTGGTAGTGAGAAGCAGGTGGTTATTGACAGAATAGCGAATGCGTTCCGGGCAACTCCGGTGCCGGGAGACTTATGCTAAACTGACAGACTTCTGGATGCCATACGTAGACAGTACAGTTACATACCCGGTTGACTGTGTATTTACAGCAGATGAGCTGGATATCATTGATCAGTACAGAACAGATTTTGAAAACACAGTATCAGAGAATGAAGAATTGTAGCAGGTATACCAGGATGCGTATGATCGTTATGCAGAAAATGAAGAATAAGGAGATATAACATGACAAGCAAAACTTTGCAGAAAGCACGTGACTACGAAGTGAAAATGGAAGAGAAAATTGCCGAAGAGTCAAGACCGGCATTCCATTTATCAGCAAGAGTAGGCTGGATGAATGATCCAAATGGATTTTCTTACTACAATGGGGAATACCATATGTTCTATCAGTATCATCCGTATGATGCATACTGGGGACCAATGCACTGGGGACATGCAGTGAGCAAAGACCTGCTGCATTGGGAGTACAGACCGGTCGCAATTGCACCGGACATGGAATATGACAAGGATGGATGCTTTTCCGGCAGTGCTGTTACACTGCCGGATGGAAGACATCTTCTAATGTATACAAGCGTGGAAAGAAAAGAAGAAGCCGATGGAGTTGTGAGAGACTTCCAGACACAGAGTGTTGCAATCGGAGATGGAATGGACTATGAGAAATATGAGAACAATCCGGTCCTGACAGCGGCAGATCTGCCGGAAGGCTGCAGTCGATATGATTTCCGGGATCCGAAAATGTGGCAGCTGGAGGATGGTTCTTATCTTTGTGTGATCGGAAACCGTCCGGCGGATGGTAGCGGACAGATTCTTCTCTTTAGCAGTCCGGATGCTCTGAATTGGAAATATGAGAAAATCTTAGATGCAAATAACAACCGGTACGGAAAAATGTGGGAGTGCCCGGATTTTATTCCGCTTGACGGAAAGTGGGTACTGCTTACAAGTCCACAGGATATGCTGCCGGAGGGACTTGAATATCACAATGGAGATGGAACAATTTGTATGATCGGTTCCTTTGATGAGACAGAGTGGACATTTACAGAGGAAAAGAATCAGGCAATCGATTACGGAATCGACTTCTATGCACCGCAGACAGTGCTGGCTCCGGACGGAAGAAGGATTATGATCGGCTGGATGCAGAACTGGGATACCAGCGGGCATCATCCGAAAGAAGATCCTTGGTTTGGTCAGCTGAGTCTTCCGAGAGAGCTTTCTCTACAAAACGGTCGACTGATTCAGAAACCGGTTCGTGAACTGGATGCAATGCGGGAGAATAAAGTAGAGTATAAAGATGTGACTCTAACCGATTCTACTGTACAGCTCGAAGGTGTGAAAGGAAGAAAAATCGATATGGAATTGTGTATCCGCCCGAAGGATGCACAGGCTTTGTATCAGAAATGTGTAGTTCGGTTTGCCAAGGATCATGAGTATCATACTGAATTAAGTTTCCGCCCATTCGAATCGACATTGAAAGTGGATCGCAAGTTCTCAGGAAGCAGAAGAGCACTCATCCACCAGCGCAGCTGTAAGGTGAACAGTGAGAATGGTTGTCTGAAGCTGCGGGTAATTTTGGACCGGTTCAGCGCAGAAGTGTTTGCAAATGACGGTGAACAGGTGATGACGACCACATTTTACACAGAACAGGCAGCAGACGGAATTGAATTCTTTGCAGATGGAAGCGTAGAGATGGACATAGTAAAATATGATTTGATTTAGTTAGATAACAGATTGAAAGTAATAAAAGCGGAAGCAAATGTCTATAAGGGCGGGAGCTTTCGCTTTTAGCATAAAGAAGGAGAAGAAAATGAAAAAATATGATGTTGTAGCAATGGGAGAGCTTCTGATTGATTTTACAGAGAATGGAAAAAGTGAGCAGGGGAAGGGGTTGTATGAAGCAAATCCGGGAGGTGCTCCGTGTAATGTGTTATCCCTATTGGCAAAGATGGGAAAAGAGACCGGGTTTATCGGAAAAGTGGGAAGTGACCAGTTTGGAACATTGTTAAAGAATACACTGCTGGATGTAAATATCAGTACAGAGGGGCTTGTAGTGGACAATCAGGTGAGAACAACACTTGCGTTTGTTCACACATTTCCGGATGGGGACAGAGAGTTTTCATTTTACCGAAATCCGGGTGCAGATATGATGCTGACGGAAGAGGAAGTGAAAGCGGACATGATCGAGCAGGCAAAAATCTTTCATTTCGGAACACTGTCCATGACACATCAAGGTGTGAGAAAAGCAACTCATAGAGCAGTGGATATTGCAAAAAAGGCAGGAATTTTAATCTCATTTGACCCGAACTTAAGACCGCCACTGTGGAGTTCCAGAGAACTGGCAAAAGAACAGATCGAATGGGGATTGGCACAGTGTGATATCTTGAAAATATCTGATAATGAGATTCAGTTTGTATCAGGAAAAGATGACTATGACGATGGAATTGCATATCTGCAGGAAAAATATCAGATTCCGTTGATACTTCTGACAATGGGAAAAGACGGTAGCCGCGCATACTACAAAGGAAAGCGAATCGAAAAAGCGGGATTTGCAGTGAAAGCGATTGAGACTACCGGAGCCGGAGATACATTCTGTGGCTGTTCTCTGAATTATATTTTGGAGCATGATTTTACAAATCTGTCAGACGAAGAACTGGAAGAGATGCTGACATTTGCGAATGCAGGAGCTGCTCTTGTGACATTGAAAAAGGGTGCAATTTATTCGATGCCGGAAAAAGAAGAGATCGAGAATCTGATACAAAACCATTCTGTTGAAGCGTAATAGCAGTTACTGGTGCAGGGAGAGAGACTAGTATAACCGTTATTAATTAACTGGACTTTAATTAGTAACGTATCAAGCACCACCTCTTCACTGGAATTAATTTCTTCGAGCTTATACTTCCAGTGATATACGACAGGTTGTTTGTTTACTTCATCGAAGTATCTATAGATACGCTGCACAAGTTCATCCTTAGTTTTCACACGTATCCATTCCTAGTTTGCAGATGAGGAGAATCGTGATTTATGGAAAAATCTACAGAACGAATTCACATTTAAAAAAGAAAGGAAGAATCTATTATGACAAAAGCTCAGAGTCTTGGTATTCCGGTTCTTACAGATAGCTCCATAAGAAACCGCAAATATAGTGCTGTTTCCAAATCGCCATGTTCCATTCTTGTTGAGGGATTCTTTAGTAAACTCTCACGTCAGATGCTAAAAGGCATGTTGTGATTTAAGATTTCACCAAAATCCTCTAACTGCGTGAAATCATAGTCTCCGGAAGCTGCCAGTTCAAATGTAGCCAAATTTCCGGAAAATACGGTATCCAGAATGCGGCTTTTGGTTCTGCCGATCATTGGAATATCCATGGAAACCAGATAGCGGACAAAGCTGGTCCTGCGGCTGTAGGTTCTGGTTTTGGAACCACAGCAAGGGCAGAGAGGAGGCGTGATGTCGGTATACTGTCCTCGATCCAGAGAAAGCAATGGAACCGGATGCATAACTTTTGGAAGTTCACTTACCGGATGATAACCAACTGTCTGTGTCGGAGAATTTGACAGGATAAAACTCGTCTGTTCCTCCAGTTCCTTCAGTTCATCAAAGAGCTGGTCATACTCTGCATCGGAAATTGCAGGTGCACTTAATCTCATTATGGCAAAGCACTATGACAAACAATTTAAATTGGATGCAAAAACAGCAGATAGAAAACCGGCACAGCAGAAGCAGGCGGTAGATGGAAAAGATATGCAATATTTGTAAATGCAAATTGTACAAGCAGTTTTTGTGTGGCAAAATAATCCTGGGTATGCTGGGAAAATATTCATTTATTCCCGAAGGAGGAGCATCTTCTGTCATGACATTATCCGTGTAATCATTAGATGTAAGTCCAGCAGAGAATTTGCGTGTAATCTAGATTAGCACTATGCCATGAAAGGTTACACGCAATTTTTATGTATTTATTTAGGAATGATTATTACATCAGAATGCAAAAGGGAACCGCGTTAGAAAAATTAGTGGTTGCGATGTAAAAAAGAGAGGAAAGCGGACTGCTTTCCTCTTTTTACAGTGCGCCTAGCGGCGCACGGTTCTAATGGGTGAAAGTCCCTAGTCTGCCCTGGTAGTGGGAAAGACATAGCCAATGACAAGGGTGTCCTTTTCATAAATTATTATGATTAACGTGAGGGGAATCTGAAGGAAGTCGGATGGCAAATCTCTGGTCTGACGAACAGAAATCACATAAGGCTACAGTTAAGGATAAGGTTGCTGTACAAACTGAAGTCCAATAACTACTCGGAATGGACGAGTAATCTCGCTCATCCACAAATATCTCAATGCTGGAGTCATCAGCAAAGGGATATTTGAAAAGACAGAGGTTGGTATGCCCCAAGGTGGACCATTAAGCCCGCTATTAAGCAACATAATGCTGAATGAGTTAGATAAGGAACTTGCACGCAGAGGATATAGATTTGTTCGCTATGCAGACGATTGTATGATTTTCTGTAAAAGTAAGAAAAGTGCTGAGAGAACCTTAAATAACATCGTGCCATACATTGAGGAGAAGCTCTTCTTAAAAGTAAATCGCACTAAAACGTGCGTGGCACACATCAGCAAAGTCAAATACCTTGGATATAGTTTCTATAAATACAAAGGTAAATGCAGATTTCGAGTACATCCAAAGTCGGTAGAAAAGATGAAAAATAAAATCAGAGAACTTACTGCTAGAAGTAATGGATGGGCAAATGAATATCGAGCATTGAAACTGACACAGTTCGTTAGAGGATGGGTAAACTACTTTGGAATGGCAGATATGAAGCAACTGTTAGTAAGAAATGATGAATGGTTGTGGACAATGAGCAGGTTGTAGAGATACATTGCAACGTTCTTCTTGAAGGTCTTGATACAGAAGCGTATACGACAGATTTTCTTTGCAACAGCTAAAGGCAGAAAATCAGCTTGAATGGGTCAGGAAAATGAATAATATTCGTAGCAGAGCAGTAGAGATTATAGATGTAGAATTGATTTGTGTTTAGGAGGACAAAGCGGCAGATATAATGTTGAAAGTAGTTGCGTGCGCACGCATATTGATGTATAATACGTTCTGATTGGAGGTATATATCTATGCAACTATTAAAATGGCTTTCTGTAACAGACCGATTTTACAAAATCTATTTGGACAAGCAACTTGCCCCCTATGGAATCAACAACAGTCAATATATGTTCTTAATCAAAATCTGTCGTTCGCCCGGTATTCTACAAGATTCTTTGTTGAATATGTTCTATGTTCATCCAAGCAATATTGTACGGACGGTTGCGACATTGGAAAAGCAGGGAATGATTACACGTTCTCCCAATGATAAGGATAAGCGGACATGTAAATTGTATCCTACAGAAAGAGCATTGTCTCTTATTGACGAGATACAGATGATATGCGAAAAGACAGAAGCTCTTTTATTGCAGGGTATGAGCGAATCCGAGCAGAACCTTTTTATGGATTTCTTAATACAGGCGGGCAGAAATATCACATCGGAACTCCATATAGAGAGAAGGGGGGAGGAGTTCAATGACTGAAAATCCTCTGGGCTATGAAAAAATTTCAAAGCTGTTGAAAAATTTTGCTGTTCCCAGTATTGTGGCGTCTCTTGTCGGCTCAATCTACAATATTGTGGATCAGATTTTTATTGGTCAAGGGGTCGGTTATTTGGGAAATGCAGCAACCAATGTTGCCTACCCGTTTTCTACCATCTGCCTTGCCATTGCACTACTGGTCGGAATTGGCAGTGCTTCCAGTGTTTCCCTCTGTCTTGGACGCAAAGAGCCGAAAGCTGCCGCCAAAGCAGCGGGAAATGGTATTGTTCTGATGGGAATTTTCGGAATTATTTATTTGCTGGTTGGAGAAACTTTTCTGTCTTTGCTCCTAAAGGCATTTGGGGCAACGACAGATGTATTTCCATATGCAAAGCAGTATGCCAGCATAACATTGATTGGAATGCCGTTTCTCATTGTAACGAATGGTATGAGCAATTTGATTCGAGCAGATGGAAAACCAAAGTATTCAATGGTCTGCATGGTTGTGGGAGCTATTATCAATACCATTCTTGACCCCATTTTTATTTTTGTTTGCGATTTGGGAATTGCCGGCGCAGCTTGGGCAACAGTTATTGGGCAAATTTTTTCCTTCATACTCGCATTCCGTTATCTATGGCGTTTCCAAACAATCCATTTTGAAAAAGAGTCGTTTTTATTGGACATTAAAGAAAGCCTGAAAATTTGCAGCATGGGGATAAGCAGCAGCTCAAACCAGATTGCAGTTACCGTGATTCAAATCATTCAGTACAATTCGTTGACTTATTACGGCGCATTATCAAAATATGGAACAGATATTCCCTTAGCTGGTTGCGGAATCGTTATGAAAACAAATGCCATAATCCTTGCGATTGTTGTAGGAATCTCGCAGGGAACACAGCCGATTATCGGCTTCAACTATGGAGCAGGGCAATACCATCGTGTACGGGAGGCTTACCTGCTTGCGGTAAAATGGAACCTTGTTGTTTCCACTATTGCTTTCATCGCATTTCAATTTTTCCCGCAATCTATCATTTCACTATTCGGAGATGGGGACGAGCTGTATTTTGAATTTGCTGTTTTGTTCATGCGTACCTATCTTTTCATGGTGTTGGTAAATGGTGTGCAGTTGCTTTCTTCCAGCTTTTTTACCGCAATAGGAAAATCGTTAAGAGGTGCTCTGTTGGCATTAACAAGGCAGACCTTTTTCTTGATTCCGCTTACCCTGCTGCTCCCGCTTCGTTTCGGAATTATGGGAGTATTGCTAGCGGGGCCTGTTGCTGATTTTTCAGCGTTTGTGCTATCTGTTGTACTGGTGGGTATAGAATTAAAAAAACAAAAAAATGACATGTAAACAGCAAACACTTGTGAATGTCAAGCACTTTGTTGTTTCGGTTAGCATAGATAGTGCAAATTAAGATGGTATCTGAATAGAAAAATACAGTATGCTAAATATTTTACAAGGCTTGGAATCATGTTAAAAAGACATGATTTCAGGTCTTTTTATGTCTTGATACCTTTTTGATACTTTTTCTCTCAGAAAAAATAAGAAACTATTGTACCTACATTCGTGCCTATCTGGATTATCTGACAAATATTCTTCACAAATCACCGGAAGATGTTTCCTGGGAAGAACTGCGTGATCACATCAGATGGTTACAAAAATCCAGAAATATCATAAAGAAAAACTGTATGATTGGGAAGTAGGGATTTAATCTCTACTTCCTTTTTAGTTTACATAACAAAAATATCCTGTTTATTTTGCCAACTATAATATGAAAGTGATTTTGATAAATTGATGAATGATATGAAAAAGGATGATGCTATCCATTAGTACCACAAAATTTCTTATTGCAGAATTAGCGGTTGCAGATTATAATTTCCATAGGTGGACAAGCAAACCGACAGAATATTATTCTGTGAATAGCAAACCAACCTGCAAACCACCAGAACTGCACACAATAATGAAAAAATGCAATGGTACTGGAATGGTACTAAAAATATGTGAAACGAAAAATAATGTGTGGAAAAGACACATATTATCAATACAAAACAGTATAGATAACCATATTAAAACAACCAGAATCAAACCAAACTTTGCGAGTTTGAATAATGTAAAAACAGCGGGAAGCCTTGAAAATCAAGGCTTCCTGTTTTATTCGTCTACAAAATGTCGCTAAAAAGTGACGAAAAGTTATAAACTGAGTATGGTAAGTCTGAAGGTAAGGCTTTTCGGAGATCTGTTTATATTATATAATAATTGGCAGAGTGTACAGTGTGTATAAAGGAGCAGAACTAAATGAAAATTAAATGTGTTAATTCACATTTGTTCCAATAATGTATTTACAAGCGGCAATCGAGAATGTAGAGAAGATGTTACAATCAACATTCTTTGATATTCCCAATGATCAAAAATAAGAGGTAAAAAATGAGTAGTGTTGCTAGGCCAATTATTAAGCAAATTAAAGATAGTCGTGACGCTTTAGATTTCTTTGAGAAAGTATCGCTGCCTGAGGAAGATGAGAAAACGCAAGACATTATAATGAATTTTCCAACGGTTTATATTCATAATTGGCAGGAATCTGGAGATTTTGAAGTATATGTAGGTGAGTCGAATGATATTTTCAAAAGAACGCGCCAACATTATGATGCAGCTTCGGACAAGTCCAGATGGCAAAGTAAATTGTTAGAAAAAGATGCAAGCCTTTTTATAATAGGACATGAGCATTTTAATAAATCTTTAACGCTTGACATAGAGAACCGATTAATGCATTACATGATGAGCGTAGATCGTGTGAAGCATGTACATAATTTGAGAGACAATCCTCAGACAAGTTATTATCCAATGGAGGAATTGGATGATATATTCAGCAAAATCTGGAGAGGCCTTAGAAAAGAAAATAAAGATTTATTTCCAACAGAAAGTGCAATTAAGGATTCTGCAATATACAAGGCGTCACCACTACATAAACTTACGAAGGAGCAGGAAAAAGCAAGAGATCTGATCATTCATAAAGTTTCAAATGCACTGAAAAACAACGAAACGAGACAACTTATTTTTATTGATGGAGAAGCAGGAACGGGAAAGACGGTTTTAAATAGCAGTACATTTTATGAACTGTATTGTCAGGCTGAAGAAAATAATAGAAATTTAAAGTGCTTTTTGCTGGTTAATCATGATGAACAGATTACGGTATATGAGCAGATAGCGGAAAAGCTTGGCTTGATTGAAAAATATGGACAAGTTGTAAGCAAACCCACGACTTTTATTAATAATCATTCAAAGGATGAACCGGTTGATATTGCATTTGTAGATGAAGCTCATTTACTTCTTACACAAGGAAAACAATCGTATCGTGGTAAGAATCAATTGAATGATATTATGGATCGGGCTCGTGTGACGGTAGTCATGTTTGATGAAAATCAGATACTCACAACGGAGCAGTTTTGGGAGGCACAGATTCTTGAACAATATAGGAATCAGGCCAAACTGGAAGAAAATCATATAGTTTTGAAAAAGCAGCTTCGTATGCAGGCTGATCCGGCAACGATGGATTGGATTGATTCTTTCACAAAGGAAAGACGAGTAAAGAAAATTCCAAATACATTCGGTGGATATGCGATTAAAATTTTTGCCAATCCAGAATTACTTGATTTAGAAATTCAGAGACGAGCACAAGAAAGTGATTCGGCTTTATCAAGAGTAATTGCCACATATGATTGGCAATATAGTTCTAACCATAAGATGGAAGATCAAGTAATGAAGTATTGGGAAGTATTAATCGGAAAATGGCATAAACCATGGAATCGTGAATTGGAGTCAGAACTATCGAAGAAAGAAAAACGAGATATTAAAGGTTTGGCATGGGCCGAGCAACCGCAGACTATTAATGAAGTTGGATCAACATTTACAATACAGGGATTTGATCTTAATTATGCAGGCGTTATTTTAGGTCCGTCTGTAAAATATCGGGATGGGAAGATTATATTTGATCCGACGGCTAGCAAGAATGAAAAAGCGGTGCGTAATAGAACCTTGTCAGATGGTACAAAGCAGAAGTTTGGAGAAACATTAATTCAACATGAAGTAAGAGTATTAATGACACGTGGTGTTAATGGAATGTACATATACGCGTGTGACCCAGAACTTCGAGCTGCATTGTTAGAGGCTGCAAAATAAGGAGCAACCATGAAGTTAAAGAATGTTGTGATTGTGGTAGACAATATAGAACAATCTGTCAAATTTTATAAGAATCTGTTTGGTTTACAGGTGATTATGAGACAGGAGGGTAATGTTATAATGTCAGAGGGACTTGTATTACAGGATGCAGAGGTATGGCGTGAAAGTACAGGAATAGCTACGATTCCGCATAACAACATGACAGAACTGTATTTTGAAGAAAATGACATGGAAGGGTTTATTAAGAAACTTGAATCGTATGATCTTGCAATCCGTTATGTTACGGAAATGACGGAACTTGAAGGTGGACAGAAGGTTGTAAGGTTTTATGATCCGAGCGGAAATCTTATTGAGGTGCGTACACCGTTAAGAAATTATTAGAGACAACAGATGCATTTGATAAATGCAAGGGAGAATAATTATGAAACAAGAGACAATAGACAGAATTCGAAAATTTACGGAAGACAGAGACTGGGATCAGTTTCATGCTCCTGCGAATCTCGCGAAGTCAATCGTGATTGAGGCAGCAGAACTATTGGAGTGTTTTCAGTGGGCGGATGATGAATATGATCTGCAGCATGTGAAAGAGGAACTGGCTGATGTTATCGTTTATAGTCAGAATTTGCTGGACAAGTTGGGTCTTGATGTGGATGAGATTGTAAACATGAAGATGACAATGAATGAAGCAAAGTATCCGGTCGAGAAAGCAAAAGGCAGTGCGGCAAAGTATGACCAGTTGTAACCGCTGAATTCACCTTGTGCAATTTTTGCACAAGGTGAGAATGCAAGTGGCGCAGTGGTGAAGCAATCAAAAGAAGGTGATCAGAATGGGGCTTTTTAAGAAGAAAAGTATCGTCAAGTCCTACGATAAGGAAAATAAGAGACCGGTAATCAAGGCGAGCATATGCAATGGGGAACAGGTTGCCGGTTTTAAGGATATCCATACCGGTAAGATTGAAGAGGTTATGCTGATCAGAAGTCGGGCAGATCTGGAGAATTTTAAAGCTATGTATGGAATCGACGAGGCGATAACGAAAGAATACTGAGCAGATAAAAAGATATCTGGAAAGGATGAAAAATGGTAAAGAAAATAGTACGAGATCCGCTTTTTCTTGCACAGAAGTCAGTGGAGGCAACAGAGGCGGATCGGCAGGTCGTGACGGATTTGCTGGATACTTTGAAAGCAAATTTAGATCACTGTGTTGGGATGGCTGCAAATATGATAGGGGTTCAGAAAAATATCATTGTGGTGGCAGCGGGGCCGTTTCAGTTCCCGATGATCAATCCGGTGATCACGAAGAAAGATGGTGCATATCAGACGGAGGAAGGGTGCCTTTCGCTGGATGGGGTGCGTCCATGCACCAGATATCAGGAGATTGAAGTGGACTATCTGGATCAGAATTTTAAGCAGCAGCATGGAAAATATTCCGGCTGGACAGCACAGATCATCCAGCATGAGATAGATCACTGTAATGGGATTATAATATAGGACATATGTCAAAAATTATTTTGTAAGGTAAAAATCAATGAGAAGGAAGTTTCTTTTCATTGATTTTTTTTGCTTGACGATAACCAACGGTTAGTATATTATAGAGATAACCAATGGTTAGCTGCGAAGAGGAGAAGACATTATGAAACATTACATTGAGATACAAAGACTTAGAACAGAAGATGTAGTTATAGAGGATAATTTAACGTTAGAGAAGAATACACAGGCCTTTTTAAAAGGTGACATCATCAGCATTACAGAGAAAATAGATGGTGCCAATGCAAGTATTTTTTATGATAAGCACGTGCAGAAATTAAGATGTTTTAGTAGCAGGAACGAATTGGATTTTAGCAATCCGTTAAGAGGGTTCTATTCCTATGTGCAGGGATTAGACAGCAGCATATTTGCAGAATATCCGAATTACATATTTTTTGGAGAATGGTTGGTAAGTCATACAGTGATCTATGACGAAGAAAACTATAATAAATGGTATTTATTTAGTGTATATGATTCCAGGACCCAGAGCTGGATGGAACAGGAATTTGTAAAAAAATTTGCCCATGATCATGGCTTCTACTATCCGCATGAATTGTATTATGGACAATTTATTGATTGGGACCATTGTATCAGCTTTTCCAACAATCCAGCGTATGGAACACAACAGGAAGGTATTGTGATAAAAAATCAGACAGCGCTTAAGGAGAACCGTGGTCCACATATCTTGAAATATGTTAATCCTACTTTTAAGGAAATTCAAAACAGAAATCATAAGAAAAAAACAGAGGATCCTAATAAGCTGAAGGAGAAGGCTGAGGCGGAGGAATATATCCGTATGATCGTGACAGATGCAAGAGTCTTGAAATGTTATCATAAATTGATTGATGATGGAATACTGCCGGAAAAACTTGAATTAAAGTATATGAAAGAAGTGGCGAGGAATCTTCCTAAGACGGTGTATGAAGACTGTGTAAAAGAAGAGATAGAAATATTAATGAAGGCAGGGGAATATGCTGGAAAGCTATGTAATAAGGTTACGATGGAAATTATAAAAAATAAATTAAACCTGACGTAATAAAGCAAAGGCGAATTATTTAAGGAGTTTATGGGCATATGCAAGCAATCGACCGCCCAAATCATTTTGTTCTTTGATCATTTTGGCAAGTGCATATAATTCAGGCGTCTCGTTTGACGATATCATAATATAATCGGCTTCCATTTTATCAGAAGTACCATAAAGAAAGTCAACATTACAGTTAAAGGTCTGGGCGATATAGCATACGGTCTGATAGGAAGGCTCCCGTTCGCCTTTTTCGTATCGACCGTAAGCCATGGCTGATATATTAAGGCGGCGGGCTGCTTCTGCTTTATTTATATTAAGTGAAGTTCTTAATTGTAGTAAACGTTCCGGTTGAAAATTCATAATAAGGATCCTTCTTTATGCAAAAATATTGGTAACCAAAGGATATTGTAATTGATATATTGGAAAATGACAATATTATTGTTGATATTAATATTGGAGTTATTTGATGTTGTTTAAAATTGAATAATTTATCTATAAGTTGCTTAAAATAATACAAAAGATTGACAATGTAAATCAAAATCCTATAATATATATAGAATAGTTTTTAGGAGGTAGAATTATGGCAACAGTACCTACACAGGTAAGGATAGATGAAAATTTGAAAAAACAGGCTAGCGAACTTTTTGCGCAGTTAGGAATGGATATGTCTGGAGCAATGAATATTTTTTTAAGGCAGTGTGTGCTACGAGGAGGTCTTCCGTTTACAGTGGAATTGCCACAGTATAAACCGGAAGTATTAGATGCTATGGAAGAAGCAAAAAGGATTAGTAGAGATCCTAAGACAAAGAGATATGATAGTTTTTCTGATGCCCTAGGGGATATTGATTAATGAAATATAAGTTAATACTTACTGGAAAATTTAAGAAAAGTCTAAAACTTGCTAAAAAACGAGGATTAAATTTAAAACTATTAGATGAAGTGGTTACTGCATTACAAAATAATGTTTCATTAGAAGCAAAATATTGTGACCATGAGTTGAAAGGACAGTATCAGGGATTTAGAGAATGCCATATTCAACCGAATTGGTTATTGATATATTTGATGGAGAATGATGTACTTACTTTGACATTGGTTGATACTGGTTCACATGCAGACTTGTTTCATATGTAAGTAAATGCATAAATAAGCAGGAGGCGATTTTCGTGACACACGAAGAATTTGAGAAAGCAGCACAATATTGGAACAACAAGGAGAAGACGGTGATGCCGCAGGAACAGTTGCGGCAGACAATCGAATTATAAGATGAGGAATTTTACATAATCCTGATTTGAGGGACGTGGTATAATAAGTGCATAGGCAAATAAAGATAGAAGGTGAACGATTTGACACAAACACAGAGCAACCACCTGATCTTGGATTTCTCTCACGTATACTGTGACGAGAATATCCCACGCAATGACAAGCTTCACTGGATCCACTGTTCGGATATTCACGAGTGTGATCTGTATTGTTCTGATGCTGCGGCAGCAGAAATCCACCGGAGAATAGATCCGTATGGAACCAGAGGTATCCATTTTCTGGATTCCGGCAATTATCATTATGTGACCAAAATTATGACTGACCGCATCGACGAACCATTTTCTCTGATTCTGTTCGACCATCACACGGATATGCAGTCCCCGATGATCGAGGGGATGATCAGTTGCGGCGATTGGGCAAGAAGTGTATTGCTGGACAATCCGCAGCTGCAGCAATTGATTCTGATCGGACCGAAGAAAGCGGATATTCAGGCAATTTATAATGACAAAGAATTTACAGCGAAGCAGAAGAAGCGCCTGAAGGAGAAGCTGATCGCTTTCTCGGCGGAGGAGCTTCGCGCAGACGAAGGACACGAGAAAGTGGAACGGATCCGGATGGATGTACCGTTTTATATCTCCATTGATAAGGACGTTTTGGACGAACGGTATTGCGAGACGAACTGGAATCAGGGACGGATGTCACTCTCTTTGCTGGAGCATCTGCTGAGAGCATTTCTGGAAACCGGAAACATTCTGGGCATTGATATCTGCGGCGAATGCCAGCAGGGAATTCCTCTGCCGGAGTACATGGAAGCGGAGGAGAAGAACGCCAAGACAAACCGTAAGCTGTTTGAATTCCTGACGCATTACATACGGCGCAAATCCACAATCCCGCGGCAAAAGGCGCCGCGTCACGATGAGAAAGCCTGAATTTCTACTTTTTTACGCATGTAGATACCTGATATTTTTGTGAAATACTCCCTTTGAAAAATTTTCGAAGAAATCCTACAATAGAGGTAAGATAAGGAGGTTTTCGGAATGTATCAGGTTGGAGACTATATTGTGAAGGCATCAAACGGAGTCTGTAAGGTGAAGGCGATTGTTCATCCGGACTTTGTGAGCGACAAGAAGAAGCTATATTATTTGTTGACGCCGGTGGCGGATGAGAACGCAAATCTGTATGTTCCAATCGATCGTGGTGAGGAGAGTGCCCGCCCGGTGATGACAGAGAAAGAGGCAAAGGAACTGGTGAAGAAGATTCCGTCGATTGATGCGACCTGGATCAATAATGAGAGAGAACGGGAGCATAATTACAAGGACGCGGTACAGGCAATGATCCCGAGCGTCTGGTCGGTATCATCAAGCTGATCTATGGACGCAAGAAGGCACGTGCTGAGCAGGGGAAGAAGACGACCGCCGTGGACGGAAGATATTATGATACCGCGGAGCGGCTTCTATATTCAGAATTGGAGCTTGCGATGCACAAGAATAAGGATGAGATTCTTGCGATGATTCGTGACTGTTGTAACGCTGAATAGAAGACCAACAACTTCCAGAGAGAGTGTGTGAATGGAATCAATGTAATAGTGGCAAAAACAGATAGAAGCAGGCTGGTAATTCATGTCAGTCTGCTTTTATTTACGATAATTTCACAAAGATTTACATAACCTTGATAGCAAGAGAACAGAATTTTGTTTAGCATAAGATCATAAGGATGTGATGAAGAGTGAATAAGAAAAGCCATATTATTTTTACGAAAAAAATGAATATTGAGTTGCCGGCAGGTTGCCGCAGAGGTCTTTATCTTGGTTCCATTCTGCCGGATCTGTTAGTACACACGTATCTGAGAGGACACACCTGGGATACATCCGGAGAAAAGGTTTTAACGAAACTGAAGGAGCTGGAAGAACTTGGTATCTTAAATGTGTGGACCGGGATTCGTTTTGGAATGCTTCTGCATTATTTAGAAGACTTCTTTACGATGGCACACAGTAGATATTTTCAGGGAAATCTTGTGGAGCATATTCGCTATGAGGTAAGGCTGTCGCGCTATATTCGGGCGCTTTTTGCCGGGAATTATAAATTGTATGATGGTGATCCGGATAATACGCAGGTGTATTCGATGGAAGATCTGCATGAGCGTATCGTTTCACTGCAGAAGGACTATCAAAAGGAAATCAGGGAAGCAGAGGATGAGACGATTTGTTTTGCAACGGATCTGGAATATATGAATATGGCGGTGCAGACTGTGGTTGGCTATATGATTCCTGTGATGAACCGGAAGACCAATATGTATCACAGGCTGGAAACTCGAGTGATGATTCAGATGCCGCAGAGATACCGCTTTTTGTAATTGTGAGAAATTGGTGAGCTTGTTTTGCGTGTGCAGGACAGGCTCATACTTTATTGTATTTACATACATTTTACATAAATTCCATATGGATCGGATGGAACTCTCCAGAGAGATCAAAAAGAAGCTGGTCAACGAGATCTGCAAATGCGACAATGTGGACAAAAAGCATGTTTTCATGTCAAAGGTGCCGCTTGATATGTCGTTCGTATTTGCAATCCAGAATTATCTCAGAGGACAGGAAAAAGAGAATTTATTCTATCATAAGAGAAATCCTCGCATGACAGATCAGTTGAACGATAAAGAGCGCCTGATCGAGCAGGTTGAGAAGAAAGATGTACGGCTTTATCTGCCATTTTGCTTTGGACACAACCTGTCACGGTTATATCGATGATAAGATTGCGGGAAACATGATCGATTATGCAAAACAAAGCGGAATATAAAGGAGTTGTAGAATTTGAAATACAAAGCATCGTGTTATGGTTTCCTTTGCACAATGCTTTTTTGATTTTGACAATCTTTTACTATCGGTATTACTGAAAACATGGTATAGTAATAAAATAGATAACGAAAAGGAGAGCGCACATCAATTTCTTTGACGAGGATGTGCCGTGTGAGCCGCAGCGACTATGAAATTTTTGCAAAACCATCAGAACTGGTTGTGGCTGAATATTATAGCAGATACAAGAAAAACTAGATATAAGGAATCGAAGCTGGCAGCAGCTGATTCGAGAAGAAAGTAACTTCCGGGTAATTATGGAATTGGGGGCAGGTAATAAGCTGCCCAAGAAGGAGACAATTTTGAGTAAAACAGGAATTATGACAGACAGCCACAGTGGAATTTTGGAGCAGGAGGCACGTGAGAAGAAGATCCATGTGCTCCCGATGCCTTTTATTATGAATGGAACGACGTACTATGAGGGCGTCAGCATGACGAGAAGTGCGTTCTATGAGAAACTCAGAGAGGGCGTTGATGTGGCAACCTCGCAGCCGTCGCCGCAGGATGTGATGGAGATGTGGGACGAAATGCTGAAAGAATATGACGAGATTGTTTATATCCCGATCAGCAGCGGCCTCAGCGGATCATGCATGACCGCGCAGGCGTTGGCGCAGGATGAGCCGTATGAAGGCAGGGTGTTTGTGGTGGACAACGGACGCTGCTCTACACCGATGCATCAGTCTGTACTCGATGCAATCAGGATGGTTGAGGCTGGATATCATGCGGAGCAGATTAAGGCGAGACTCGAGGAGACGAAGGAGCAGATGATCATTTACATCGGCTTAAGTACACTCGAGTATCTGAAGAAGGGCGGCCGTATAAAGGCGGGCGTTGCAACGATCGCGAATGTGCTCAACATCAAGCCCGTGATGAAGTTTGGAACCGGAACGCTGGATATCTATCAGAAGTGCCGCGGTATCAAGAATGCGCGCAAGGCGATGATCGAGGCGATGAAGACGGAGCTTGAGACGAACTTCAAGAAGGCATATGATGCGGGAAAAGTACATCTGTTAGCGGCTTCCAGCTGCATTGCAGAAGTGACGGAGGACTGGGTGAAACAGATTAAGGAAAGCTTCCCGGGAATGGAAGTACGGTGTGATGAACTGTCCTGCGGACTGGCATGTCATATCGGCCCGGATGGACTTGGAATCGGCTGCTCGACGGATCCAATGTAAAATTAAAAAATAAGGATGGAAGAAACGCATCTTTTGGTATAAAATAGACTTGGAATATCGTGGTGATATTTTAAGTCTATTTTTGTTCAGGGGGTAAAAGTTCATGAAAACAGAAGCATTTGGCAGTATACAAAGTGGAAAGAAAGCAACATTATATATTTTAGAAAATAAAAATCATACGGTAGTGAAGGTTACCGATTTTGGAGCAACACTGGTATCGGTGCTTTTTGCAGATAAAGACGGTGTCATGAAGGATATGGTGCTTGGTTATGATGATGTAGCTTCTTATGAGAAGGGAACGAGCTGCTTCGGTGCAACAATCGGCAGAAACGGAAACCGTATCAAGGATGCGCGCTTTACGATCGATGGCAAGGAATGGGTGATCGAGGCCAACGAGAATAACAACAGTCTGCACAGTGGTAAAAACGGATTCAATCATCTGATGTGGGAGATGAAGGAGAGTGGCGATAATTATGTTACGTTCTACCATTACAGCCCGCAGGAGGAGCAGGGATTCCCGGGAAACATGCATGTTACAGTAACTTACACGCTCGATGAGGAAGATACTGTACATATCACATATCATGCAAAGGCAGATGCAGATACGGTAATGAATTTTACGAACCACAGTTATTTCAATCTGGCAGGACACGACAGTGGTGTGATGCTTGATCAGAAGCTGCAGCTTTTTGCGGATGCTTATACACCGGATGAGGATTCGCATTCCATCCCGACCGGAGAGATTGCTCCGGTTGCAGGAACTCCGATGGATTTCACGACGATGAAGCCAATCGGACAGGATATCAATGCGGATTTTGAACAGCTTCATTTTACTGGCGGATATGATCACAATTATGTGCTCTCCGATAAGCCTGGCACGATGCGCCAGATGGCGAAGGCCGAGTGTGATGCGAGCGGTATTGCGATGGATGCTTATACGGAGTGCTGCGGCGTACAGCTTTATGCAGGCAACTTTATCGGAACACAGACCGGAAAAGGCGGAGTTACTTATGGCGATCGTCACGGATTCTGCCTGGAATCCCAGTTTTACCCGAATGCGGTCAATGAGAAGAACTTCCCATCCCCGGTTGTACCTGCGAATACAGAGTATCACTCAGAGACGAAGTATCACTTCTATCATATCTAAGAGTTGTTAATCCGGAGCGCCTGCACAAAGGCGCTCTAATTATGTGTATTTGTTTGGGGAGAAGGTCTTGAACAAAGCAGATAAATACGTTAAATTTAAAAAGTTAAACATGTAACGAAAATAAGAATGGAAGTGTAGAAATTGAAGAGAAACAAATATGAAATTGATATGTGCAACGGAACCATTATGGACAAATTGATTTCTTTTGCACTGCCACTTATGGTATCAGGAATCCTGCAGCTGATGTTCAATGCGGTGGATCTCATCGTTGTCGGACATTTCAGCGGGCAGCAGGCGCTTGCGGCGGTCGGCTCGACTACGGCACTCATTAATGTATTTACAAATTTATTTATCGGAATCTCACTCGGTGCGAACGTACTCGCCGCCCGTTTCTATGCGGCGGGGCGCGATAAAGAGATGTCGGAGACGGTACATACGTCGATCATGCTGGCTTTGATCAGTGGAGTGGCGATGGCGGTCATTGGTCTGATTTTTGCCAAAGGTGCACTACAGTTGATGGATACACCGGCGGATGTTATAGATCTGTCGGCTTTGTATATGCGTATCTATTTCCTGGGAATGCCATTCTTTATGCTGTATAATTACGGCGCGGCAATCCTGCGCGCGGTTGGCGATACGAAGCGCCCGCTGATCTTCTTGATCATATCCGGTGTGACCAATGCGATACTTAACATGATCCTTGTTATTGTGTTCCAACTTGGCGTGGCCGGTGTTGCAATCGGAACCGTGATGTCGCAGCTGATGTCGTGCGTGCTTGTACTTCGTTGTCTGTACAAGACGGATAGCAGCTACCAGCTTCGCTTTGAGAAGCTTGCCATCAAAAGCGTTTACTTAAAACAGATTTTTCAGGTTGGAATTCCGGCTGGTATTCAGAGTACCGTTATCAATTTTTCCAATGTGTTATTGCAGTCTTCCGTTAACTCGTTTGGATCGACTGCGATGGCTGGCTATACGGCGGCAAACAATCTGCTTGGATTCTTGTATATGTCAGTTAATGCGGTCACGCAGGCGTGCATGAGTTTCACAAGCCAGAATTACGGTGTTGGCAAGTATAAGCGAATGGATCGTGTGCTGATCGATTGTCTGATTCTGACGGTAGCAGTATCGGGAACGCTGGGGTGCGTCGTGTATCTGTTCGGACCGCAGATTTTGCATATTTACACGAGTGAAGCGGACGTTATCTCATGTGGAATGGAAATTCTTTCGATTACAACGATTCCTTACTTCCTTTGCGGAATTATGGATCTGTTTCCGGGATCGCTGCGGGGAATGGGATATTCGGCGGTGCCGATGGTGCTGTCTGTGATTGGAACGGTAGGAACAAGAATTTTGTGGATCTATGGCTTTTTCCCACACAATCGCAGCCTGTTCTTCCTGTTTATTTCGTATCCGGGTTCGTGGATCATTACGATCGTGATGCAGGTGATCTGTTATCTGTATGTGCGCAAACGCTGTGTTGGCGCACAAAAGATGTAAATAGAGCGAACAGATTTATAAATAATATAAGAAAAAATAATACACTGCTTTGGTAAAGTGTGAAACAAAACAGTTGACGGAAGGAATTTTACACGCTACTATACTCTATAGAGCAATTTCGAGACGAAGTTTGCAGGAAAACGACGAAAGTCTACCGAAGGAGTAAAACTCTCAGGTGCCGGTCGGACCGGTGCAACTGTAAATGGATCGACTCTCTGGAGACACCCGTAAAGAACGGGGGCCGAAGGTGCAACATACGTAAGACGTATGAATCTCTCAGGCAACAGGACAGAGAAGATATCTTAATACCTATCAATATCTTCATTTTCGTGCGATATGCACGGAGATTTCTTAGTGGATACCGGTTATCCGCTCTATTTTGTTCATAATTTGGAGTTCTATGTCGTATCTTATTTTATCCGGGAGTTTAGAAATGCTGACAATTTACAATCTGAAAAGAGAGGTAGGATAGAACAATGTGGAGTGCAATCAACAAATTTTTAGGTGCAGTGGACAATTTTGTCTGGGGTGTGCCGCTGATGGTGCTGATTTTGTCGGGAGGTCTGCTTTTGACGGTTCGTTTGGGGCTGTTGCAGATCCGTAAGCTTCCGCTTGCATTAAAGTGGATGGTCAAAAACGAGGAAGGCGGAGAAGGCGAGATCTCAAGTTTCGGTGCGTTATGTACGGCTTTGAGCGCAACCATCGGTACCGGTAATATCGTCGGAGTAGCGACTGCTGTATGTGCCGGTGGTCCGGGCGCGTTATTCTGGATGATCGTGGCAGCTTTTCTTGGTATGGCAACCAAGTATTCCGAAGGTCTTCTGGCAGTCAAGTATCGTGTGGTAGCGGGGGACGGACACAGTCTCGGTGGACCATTCTACTATATTGAGCAGGGTATGGGAAGCAAGTGGAAGTGGCTTGCCAAGATTTTCGCATTCTTTGGTGTATGTGTAGGTTTATTTGGAATCGGAACTTTCTCACAGGTAAATGGTATCGCCAGTGCAATCAACAATTTCTTTGATCCGAACAATGCGCATACCGTAAAGATTCTTCCGTTCCTTGGAGAGTATTCATGGTCGGTTGTGATCGCTTCACTGATTCTTGCATTCTGTGTTGCGGCCGTACTGATCGGTGGGGTAAAACGTATTGCAAGTGTCAGCCAGGTTATCGTACCGTTTATGGCGATTATTTATTTTGTGTTTGCAGTGCTGTTGGTTATTTTTAATATTAAGGAAGTACCGGCAGCTGTTGTTATGATCGTAGAAGCTGCATTTAATCCTAAGGCTATCACCGGTGGTATCGTTGGAAGTATGATTGTAGCGATGCAGAAAGGTATTGCCCGCGGTATCTTCTCCAACGAGGCAGGTCTTGGTAGTGCGCCGATCGCTGCGGCTGCCGCACAGACAAAGGAACCTGTCCGTCAGGGACTTGTCAGCATGACCGGAACCTTTATTGATACGATTGTCATCTGTACACTGACCGGTCTGTCCATCGTTTTGACCGGTGCATGGCAGGTAGAGGGAATTGAAGGCGTCGGTGTGACAACCTATGCGTTTCAGCAGGGACTCCCGTTCCCGCCTGTTGTATCATCGTTCGTTCTGATGATTTGTCTTGTATTCTTCGCATTTACGACGATTCTCGGATGGGATTATTACAGTGAGCGCTGTCTTGAATATTTAAGCGGCGGTAATATGAAGCACGTGAAGATTTATCGTTGGATTTACATCTTTGCTGTATTTATCGGACCATACATGACGGTTAGTGCCGTATGGACGATCGCGGATATCTTCAACGGACTGATGGCGATTCCGAATATGATCGCACTTTTTGCCTTAAGCGGTGTTGTTGCGAAGGAGACGAAGGATTTCTTCAAGAGACATGAGTCGGGAGAATACCAGGAATAAAAGAGTTTAAATGCATATTATGGTTGAAAGCAGGATGCGTTGCATCCTGCTTTTATGTTATACTTTAAGGTGATTACGAGAATTTTGCGGTGGCGGTGGTTCGGCGGATTCAGCGGCTGCCCCATTCTGAGGACACTAGTTATCCAAAATTACGAATTTGCAGAAAATCTTCGCTGGGCTCCTTCTATGATTTCTGTCCGCTCAAGCTTAGACAACGGCGCTCCGAATGTTCGCCTGAACACAGACTGTGTCCGATGGATTTCGTGTCTGCCTTACGTGGGGCACCTTTGTGAACAAGTGCCCGCGGGTCGTGTTTGCGACCACATAACTTAGTGGCACTCCACAATTCTATGAGGGGAGACATTAACCGAGAGCGGGCACAATCAAATTTCACAAAGTGCCCCTCTTAGGCAGACTAGAAATTTTGAGCACAGCTGTGTCAGACGGACATTCGAAGAGCCGCAGTCGAAGCGTTGCTCGGACACAAAAATTGAGCCCAGCAATGATTTTGGCAAATTCAGCAATTTTGTCTAAAATCGTGTTCCTCAGAATGGGGCAGCCGCTGAATCCGCCGAACAGCCGCCACCGCAAAATTTGCATAAACAATAATGTATGATATAGAAAACAGGAGAACTCATATATGATCAACCAGATAAAGATAAGCGATTTTCAGGCACCGGAATTGGACATCTATGCGCGAACGAAAGAGGTTGTACTTCTCAATCGGGCACGACCGGAAGAGGGCATTTTTATAGCAGAGAGTCCGAAGGTCATTGAGCGTGCATTAGACAGTGGCTGTGAGCCGATTTCGATTCTAATGGAAGAACGTCATATAGAAGGCGAAGGAAAGCCTGTATTGGAGCGGTGTAAGGACATTCCAGTCTATACCGCAGAATTTGATGTGTTAAAAGAACTGACCGGTTTTCCACTGACGCGCGGCATGCTTTGTGCAATGCACCGCCCGGCACTTCCAAGTGTGCAGCAGGTGTGTGAGCATGCAACCCGTATCGCAATCCTTGAGGATGTCGTTAACCCGACGAACGTGGGGGCAATCTTCCGGTCTGCAGCAGCGCTTGGCATGGACGCCGTATTGCTGACGCCAGCCTGCAGCGATCCACTTTATCGACGTGCAATCCGTGTCAGTATGGGGACAGTATTCCAGATTCCATGGACTTACGTGGATAAACATACGAAGTGGCCAGAGGAAGGAATGAAGATATTGCGTGAATTAGGATTTAAGACAGCTGCATTTGCATTAAAAGATGATTCGGTCAGTATCGATGATCCGCAGCTGATGAACGAGGAGAAGCTTGCGATCCTGCTTGGCACCGAAGGGGATGGTCTTGCCACAGAGACGATCGCAGACTGCGACTATACTGTGAAGATTCCGATGTCCCACGGAGTCGATTCGCTCAATGTCGCAGCTGCCAGCGCCGTAGCATTCTGGCAGCTGGGTAATCATACTTAAAGAAGACGAAAAGCCCTATCCGATATCACGGGTAAAGTGAAAACCGGATAGGGCTTTTTATGCACATAAGAATCAGACTTTGATAATACCAAGTGCTTCCGATACTGCAAAAAGCAGAATTAATAACAGGCACACCGGTGCCACATATTTGAGCATTGCAACGATCGGCAGTCCGGATCCAATCTTCCACAATGGGAAAAGCTGGATCAGTGTACCGATTCCGGCAATGATCATTGCACTCTGGATCAGCATGGCGCTTTGGGCGGAGGAAAGTCCGCTGGCACCTGCCACGATCAGAATCGGTCAAAATACAATCGTTTTTTGCAACTGTAACAATTTCAAACAAATATTGCCATGCTCTGCAATACAAATTTTGGGGGGCGTTCATTATAATGAGATTAGAACAAAAAAAGACAAGTACAAGGGGTGTTTTATATGCAATATGGACATTTTGATAATGAAAAAAGAGAATATGTCATTGACCGCGTAGATTTACCGGTTTCATGGACGAATTACCTTGGCGTTAAGGATATGTGTGTTGTTGTCAACCATACGGCAGGTGGCTACATGTTCTACCAGACACCAGAATATCACAGAGTCACGCGTTTTCGGGGTAATGCGGTTCCGATGGACCGTCCGGGACATTATGTATATATCAGAGATAATGAGGACGACGATTATTGGAGTATTTCCTGGCAGCCGGTAGGAAAGCCTCTTGATCAGGCAAAATACACTTGCAGACACGGAATGAGTTATTCCGTTTATGAATGCGATTACAAGGGAATTCAGGCAAGTCAGACACTCGTTGTTCCGATGAATGATCCGGTTGAGTTATGGGATGTCCGGTTGAAGAACACAACCGATAAAGAACGCAGATTATCGCTTTTTTCTTACTGTGAATTCTCGTTCCATCACATTATGATCGATAATCAGAATTTCCAGATGAGTCTGTATTGTGCGGGATCTTCTTATGAGGATGGAATTATTGAACATGACCTGTTCTATGAAGAGTTTGGATTCCAGTATTTTACAGCCAACTTTACACCGGACGGATATGACTGCCTGCGCGATAAATTCCTTGGATCGTATCGTACTGAGGACAATCCGATTGCGGTTGAGACCGGAAAATGCAGCGGTTCTCACGAGCTTGGAAATAATCACTGCGGAAGCTTACAGAAGGATATCGTTCTTGCTCCGGGAGAGGAAGTCCGCGTGGTATTTATGCTTGGAGAGGGCAACCGCGAAGAGGGAAGAAAGATTCGTGAGAAATATTCCGACATGAAGAATGTGGATGCTGCTTACGATGAACTTGCCGCATACTGGAATGAGAAGTTCTCCAGACTGCAGATCAAGACGCCGAACGAGGGAATGAACACACTGATCAATACATGGAATCTGTATCAGTCGGAAGTTAATGTTATGTTTTCAAGATTTGCTTCCTTTATTGAGGTCGGCGGACGTGTGGGACTCGGATATCGTGACACGGCACAGGATGCGATGACGATTCCACATTCCAACCCTGAGAAGTGTAAGCAGAGAATCGTGGAGCTGCTTCGCGGACTGACTACCATGGGATATGGATTGCATCTGTTCCAGCCGGAATGGTTTGAGCCGGATGATGGCAAGGAGAAGAAGAAACCATTTAAGTCCCCTACCGTGATCCCTTCCGCAAACAAGGCGGACATTGTGCACGGTATTGATGATGCATGTTCGGATGATGCATTATGGCTGGTTCCTTCTATTATTGAATACATCAAGGAGACCGGGGAATACGATTTCGCGGATCAGGTTGTTACCTATGCAGACGGCGGAGAAGGTACGGTGTATGAACATATGATGCATATCCTTGATTTCTCGGCGGAGCAGGTAGGCGCGACTGGAATCTGTAAGGGACTCCGTGCAGACTGGAATGACTGTCTGAACCTCGGCGGAGGAGAGAGCGCGTTAGTATCCTTCCTTCACTATTGGGCAATCAGCAATTTCCTGAAGCTGGCAGAATATCTTGGACGTGATGAGGATGTGAAGAAATATTCTGCGATGCGTGACAAAGTATATAAGGTATGTAACGAAGAACTTTGGGATAAGGAATGGTTCATCCGTGGGGTGACCAGGAATGGTAAGAAGATCGGTACTTCCGAGGATAAGGAAGGTAAAGTACATCTTGAATCGAATGCCTGGGCTGTCCTTTCCGGAGCAGCAGATCCGGAGAAAGGAAAGAAGGCAATGGATTCCGTAGACAAATATCTGTTTACGGAATATGGAATCATGCTGAATGCTCCGTCTTATACGGTTCCGGATGATGATATCGGATTTGTCACTCGTGTATATCCGGGCGTCAAGGAGAACGGATCCATTTTCTCGCATCCGAATCCATGGGCATGGGCAGCAGAGTGTGTGTTGGGCCGGGGGGATCGTGCAATGAAATTTTATAATGCGCTGTGTCCTTATTATCAGAATGACAAGATTGAGATACGTGAGTCGGAGCCGTATTCTTACTGCCAGTTTATTATGGGCAAGGATCATACCGCATTCGGTCGCGCACGTCATCCGTTTATGACCGGAAGCGGTGGCTGGGCTTATTTCTCGGCAACCAGATATATGCTCGGAATTCGTCCGGATTTTGATGAACTTCACATTGACCCATGTATTCCGGCAGATTGGAAGGAGTTTTCCGCTGTCCGTAAGTGGAGAGGTGCCGAGTTTGACATTGAAGTTGTGAATCCGGATGGCGTCATGAAGGGTGTAAAGGAAATCGATCTTGATGATGTGAAGGTAGAACGCATTCCGGTACAGGAAGCAGGTACGTGTCACAAGGTGAAGATCGTTATGGGATAATTCATCCGATGCTATGTTGATACAATGAGGCGTCTGCCGGATGATGATAAAACGGTGGACGCTTCCAACAAACGAAAGGAGCAATCAGTATGATTAAATTTGGAACCGGCGGCTGGAGAGCAGTCATAGGAGATGATTTTACCAAGGCGAACATTCAGCTTTTGGCGCAGGGATTAGTAAATAAGATGAAAAGTGAAGGTGTTGCGGAGCAGGGAATCGTCATGGGATATGACCGAAGATTCCTTTCCAAGGAAGCGATGCAGTGGTCTGCACAGGTATTTGCAGCGAACCATATTAGGGCATCTTTGATCAATAAATCATCACCGACGCCACTTGTTATGTTCTATGTTATGAAGCATGAACTTCCATATGGAATGATGATTACCGCAAGCCACAATCCTGCTATCTACAATGGTATTAAAGTATTTACTGCAGGCGGACGTGATGCGGACGAGATTCAGACGAAGGACATTGAAGATTATATTTCTGACATTAAACCGGAAGAAGTTAAGGAAGTAACTTATGATGAAGGCAAAGCATCCGGATATATTGAAGAGATTTATCCTCTGAATGAGTATCTGGACAACATTATCGCATCGGTTGATATGCAGGCAATCCGTAATGCAGGACTCAAAGTTGCGGTTGATCCGATGTATGGTGTCAGTGAGACTTCCATCAAGACGATTCTTCTGACCGCACGATGCGAGGTATCCACCATTCATGAGCGTCATGATACGTTATTCGGTGGTAAGCTTCCGGCTCCATCCGCATCGACATTACATGCTTTGCAGAACTTTGTAGTGGAGAAGGGATATGATATCGGTATCGCAACGGACGGTGATGCGGATCGTATCGGTGTCATTGATGATAAGGGTAATTTCCTTCATCCGAATGATATCCTCGTTCTGTTGTATTACTACCTTGTAAAATTCAAGGGGTGGCATGGTGCAGTCGTGCGTAATATTGCGACGACCCATATGTTGGATAAAGTTGCTGCGAGGTTTGGTGAGACCTGTTATGAGGTGCCGGTAGGATTTAAGTATATTTCAGCAAAGATGACAGAGACTGGTGCAATCATTGGAGGAGAGTCTTCCGGAGGTTTGACGGTACATGGTCACATCAATGGTAAGGACGGTGTCTATGCAGCAGCCCTTCTCGTTGAGATGATTGCAGTGACTGGAAAGAAGCTTTCTGAGATTATGCAGGATATTCATGATGAGTGTGGAGAAATCCATATGGAGGAACGTGACTATAAGTTCACGATCGAGAAGAAGCAGGCAATGCAAAAGACCTTGATGGAGGATAAGCTTCTTCCGGATCTTCCGTTTGAGATCGATCATATTTCTTATCTTGACGGAAGCAAAGTATATTTCAAGAATGGCGGTTGGGTGATCGCCCGTTTCTCAGGAACTGAGCCTCTGCTTCGCATTTTCTGTGAAATGCCGGATGCAGCAGATGCAGCTCATATCTGTGAGATTTATGAGAAATTCTTAGATTTAAAGAGATAACTGTTATATAAATTGAAAAGGCTACCTGTTATTCCAACTCCTCCCTTATGGAATGCCGGGTAGCTTTTTTTGTGGAAACCATGGTATACTGAAAAATATTAACGGTTTACGAGAGGAAAAAAGCATGGATAAAAAGGGTGAAGAGAAAAAGAGTTTTCTGGAATGGTTTAAGAGACCGAATTCGTTAAAGCGAAAACTCCTTATATTTATGATTTTGTGCTGGGGTGTTCCAATCCTGGTATTTTTTACATTTACGACGATTTCTTATCGCGACGGGATCGTGGAGAAAGCAGAAGGCATTATGGAGGATGAGCTTGAGAGTGTGGCTTCTTTTGTGTCCATCCGTATCGATGATGCAATCTCGTTCTGCCAGAGACCTTCTTATGAGCAGACATGGGAGGAAGCCTGGAGAAAATTCGTGTCGGGCGAGTATTCCAAAACCGACTATCTGATGCGAATTAATCATAGTCTGAAGGGCAAATTCAATCTAAGCGACCGGTTTAATCTCTATGCATATTATAGGGAGGGGTACAAAGTTCCTGCATGTTATTCTTCCAGAGCCGGAACATCTTATTCCGATTATATCAACAAGATCCAGCCGCAGCTGGAGGATGATATCGACACACTTTCTTCCTATACGACCGTGCGGGTGATCGATGGAAGAATTTTTCTGGTGCGAAGTCTTTATACAACGGTTGATTATCATTGTTATGGAACACTTGTTGTGGAGTTGAACCGCAATAAGGTCTTTCGTGATGTACCGCCGAGCGTGCGCAGTAATATGCTGGTATGTTTTAACAATAACGATGCGATGATTGATTTTACCAATCCGGAGGATGCGAAGAAGAAGGTCTTATTAGATCGTCTGACTGCTCAGTACGACGGAGTCAGCAATCTGAAAATGACGCGCGAAGAAAATGGTGCATATAACGGATATCTTTATCAGAAAAAACTGGATAATTATCATATCGGAGTTGTATTGCTGGCAGAGAAAAGAAAATTGTATTCAAGTCTGTATGAGTTTTATGCAATCATATTTATTATGCTGCTTCTGTTCATACCGCTTTTTGCTTATGCGATATTGTTCCTGCGCAATCATATCCAGATTCCAATCCGGAAAATGCTGGATGCGTCACAGAAGATGGAGACCGGCGAGATGGGAGTGGTTGTGGAAGGCAGTATGCCAAACCAGGAATTTCAACATCTTAAAGAAAGCTTTGACAGCATGTCGGCACAGGTGAAGTCTTTGTTTGAATATGCTTACGATGAGAAGCTGGCGCGCAAGGACGCACAGATTCAGGCACTGCAGGCGCAGATTAATCCGCATTTTCTGAATAACACACTTGAGATGATGAATTGGCAGGCACGTATGTCAGGCGATACGATTGTATCCAAGATGATCGAGTCTTTGTCCACGGTGCTTGACTATCGCATGAATCGCGCCAATGTAAAGGAGATTCATCTGGCTGAAGAACTGCAGTGTGTAGATGCTTACTTTTATATTATGTCCATGCGTTTTGGACAGAGACTTCAGATTGATAAAGAGATAGATGATCATCTTTTGTACATTATGGTTCCTCCGCTGATCCTGCAGCCTCTTGTGGAAAATGCGATCGTTCATGGGGTTGAGTCCGTGAAGAACGGAACGATTCACCTTAAGGTCTTTCATGATGAGAGTAAAGTATATCTTCAGGTCCGCAACACCGGAAAAAAGATGACGGAAGAGGATATAGAACGTATTCATGCAATCCTGGAGGGAGATGAGAGCAAAATACCGAAGGTTCCGGGAAGACATACCTCGATCGGAATTCAGAATGTCAACCGCAGAGTACGTCTCGTATATGGAGAAGAGTATGGGCTTACCATTGTTCAGGATAAAGACTGCGAGACTGTTTCTACAATTACAGTGCCTTATGTGGAAGAATGGATCGCTGCCTCGTTAAAAAAACGAAACGAGGAAGAAACACAATTTTGGAACATGGCAAGATTTAACAAATAATGTCAACTCGGTCTAATGCTTTTTGTTAGTTGTGCCCGTATAATACAAGTATAGTAAATGATAAACATTTACAAGATCAAAGGAGGATATGAACTATGAAGAAGAAAGTTTTATCAATGTTATTGGTGGGTGCAATGACAGCAACAATGTTCGCAGGATGCGGAAACTCCACGGACAACAAGACTGAGGACAAGGGAACACAGGCGAGCGACAGCGGAGATTCTGCTGAGGCTAAGAATCCTGTAACACTGAAGACCGTATCTATGTTCGGTGGTACCGATCCTAACAAGGAAACATATGATGCAATCAATCAGGAAGTTATGGATCAGTACGATTACATCACAATCGAAGATAATTCACAGACATCTGACGAGGAGTGGAAAGCTCAGGTTAACGCGGATTTCTCTGTAGGCAATGAGCCGGATGTCATCCAGTTCTTCACAGATGCAACTGCTGACAGCATTATTGCAACAGATAAATTAGTATCAATCGAAGATATCCGTGCTGAGTATCCGGATTACGCTAAGGATACACTTGATTCCGCACTTTCAGCAGCAGCTAACACAGACGGAGTTGAGAGAGCAGTTCCTACAACAGGATATTGGGAAGGCTTATATTGCAACAAGGATCTGTTTGATCAGTACAATCTTGAACTTCCGACTGACTGGGCTTCTATGGAGAAGGCAATCAAGACATTTAAGGATAACGGAATTATTCCGATCGCTTGTTCTTTAAATAACGTACCACATTACTGGATCGAGTTCTTAATGCTTTACTCAGCAGGCGTTGATGAGTATACATCTGTTCCTACAACTGCTCCGGAAGGATGGGTTAAGGGTATTGAGATGTTCAAGACATTAAGAGATATGGGCGCATTCCCAGAGGATACCGACACAGTAGATGACGCTTACACAGGACAGTTATTCCGTGATAAGCAGGCAGCTATGCAGCTTGATGGATCCTGGTATGCAGGTAACATTGAGGATACAGACAATACTGTAGTTATCGCATTCCCAGGTGTTCCGGATCAGAAGGCTGAGGCAGGTTCATTAGTTGGTGGTATCTCTTCCGGATTCTATATCACAAAGAAAGCTTGGGATGATCCAGACAAGAGAGATGCAGCAGTTAAGTTCGTAATGGCTCATACATGCAAGGCTGGTGTTCAGAGATATTGGGAAGCAACTGGTGCCGTATCACAGGCAGCTGTTGAGGTTACACCTGTTGAGGGTGCTACACCATTTGCACAGTCTATCGCAGCTTATACAAGCGGTGCATCTGCAATCGTGGCTCCTACCGATTCACGTATCGGTGATGCATACAAGACACTTGTATCTGATATCGTTAAGGTTTCTACAGGCGCTATGTCAGCAGAAGATGCAATCAATGAATCACTTGCTTTAGTACAGCAGTAATACAGTCTTAAATTTAACGAAGGGGCTTTGCCCAAATGAGGCCCCTTCGTTTTTTATACCCAAAATTAGGATTTAATTAATAAGAGAAAGGTGGAAGAAAGATGTTATATAAGAAAAAATGGCCATTACTGGTGTTTTTAGTACCTGGTTTACTGTTTATGCTGATCTTTCTTTACATACCATTTGTTGAGAATATAAAGAATAGTTTTTACAATATGACGGCAATCGTTGAGATGCCGGGTACAACATGGAAATTTATTGGATTCGAAAATTACAAGAGAATGTTTACAGATCCAGACGTGGGAAGAGCACTGATTAATTCGATTAAAATGATGATCCTGACGGTTATCTTCGAGGTTGGTATCGCGTTCGTACTGGCAGTTATGGTTTCACAGATCAAGAAGCTTCAGCAGCTGTTCCGTACCGTGTACTTCTTCCCGGTAGTCATTTCTGCAACTGCAATCGGTCTGCTGTTCAAATTGTTCTACAATTACAATGGCGGTATGTTGAATCAGATTTTAGAAAAGTTCGGCGCTGAGCCGGTAAACTGGTTATCACCGAAGCTTGCATTTGCAATGGTTTGTATTCCTACATTGTGGAGTTACATCGGTTTCTATTTTGTAATTCTTTTGACAGGACTCAGTGATATCTCTGATGATATATATGAAGCGGCATCTATTGATGGATGTAATCGTTTCAAACAGGTATTCTACATTACGTTGCCAATGATGAAACCGGTGTTCTTTACATCCGTTACACTTGCGGTAACCGGAGCACTGAAGGTATTCGATTTACCTTGGGTTATGGTTCCAAACGGAGCTCCGCAGGGACTTACCCATTTCCTTGGTACATATATGTATCAGCAGACTTTCGGATTAAATGATTACGATTACGGTTCCACACTTGCTGTACTGATCGTAGTATTAGGTATCGTGGTTTCTAAGGGAGTTGGATTCCTTACCATGGATTCTGATGAGAGAGAGGAAAAGAAACTCGAGCGTCAGAGAAAGAAAGCAGCAAAGAAGGGGGTGGCATAAATGAGTGCAACAGCAAAGAAACATAAAAAAGTTAAGATCAGCAACATTGTTATTTATGTAATCCTGATCATCTGGGCGTTGTTAACGATTTTCCCATTTGTATGGGTATTGATCAACTCATTCAAGCCATCAGCTGAGGTGCTTCGTTCCTCATTCTCGCTTCCACAGGAATTTACATGGGGCAATTATGAGAATGCGTTCAGCAAATTGAATGTATTAACCGCTTACAAGTACAGCTTTATCATTTCCGGTACGGTAACGATCGGTGTTATGATATTTGCTTCTCTGATGGCATTTGGTCTTACCAGATACCGTTTTAAAGGAAAAGGCTTTGTACATGCACTGATCGTAGCCAGCCTGATGTTCCCGGTATTTGCAACGATTATTCCGGTGTACAAGATGATGGTTCAGTGGCATCTGTTAAGTAACTGTATCGCAGTTATTCTTCCGCAGATTGCCGGAAACTTAAGCTTTGCGACAATCGTTATGACCGGTTTTATGCAGAGTATTCCGCTTGAGATGGAAGAGGCCGCCTATATGGAAGGCGCAAATGTATTCAAAGTATTCAGAAAGATTATCGTTCCGCTTTGCCGTCCGTCTCTTGCAACTGTAGCAATCTTTAGTTTCCTGTGGTCTTACAACGATCTGTTTGTTCAGAAGATCATGATGCGTGAGCCTAAGAAATTCCCGATTTCTACATTGCTTGAGCAGATCAGTTCCCAGTACGGAACCGATTTTGGACTGATGGCGGCATCCGTTACCATCATTGTCATTCCGGTTATGATCGTATATGTATTATTGCAGAAAAATATCATTAAAGGATTGACAGCAGGAGCTGTAAAAGGCTAAACTACTCGTATAGACAGGAGATACTTTGGGAGGGGATAGTTATGTACAAGGTTATGATTGTAGATGACGAGCCAATCATTGTGGAAGGTCTGTCGCGAAGTATTGCATGGGATAAGTGGAACTGCAAAGTCGTAGCGACTGCGCACGATGGACTTGAAGGCAAGAGATCGATTGAGGAATATCGACCGGATATCATCTTTATGGATATTAATATGCCGGAGATGGATGGTTTATCGATGATCGCCGCTATCAAGTCGCAGTTTCCGAATTTACAGATATGTGTTCTCACGGGATTTCGCGATTTTGAGTATGCAAGAGAAGCGATCCGACTCGGAGTAACACGCTTCCTTCTCAAACCTTCTAACATGGATGAGCTTGAAGAAGCAATCAGCGCAATGTGCGTGAATCTGAAGAAGAAGGGAATTACAGGCGAAGAGGAGACGGCTTCATCTGAGAATTCGGAAGGTCAGGCAGCAGCGGATGAGGACAAGAAGGAGAGTGCATCCAGCAGCTTTATTGTCAAGAATGCATTGACCTACATAGAAGAGAACTATACGCAGAAGCTAACGCTGGGAGAGGTCGCAGAGAAGACTTACGTCAGTCAGTGGCATCTTAGCAAATTATTAAACCGGCATACCGGACAGAGTTTTTCCGATATTTTGAATCATACTCGAATCGAGCATGCAAAGGAATTACTGAAGGATCCGTCACTTCGCATCGGAGATATTTCTGAACAGGTCGGCTTTCTGGATCTGGCGCATTTTTCGAGAGTATTTAAGAAGCAGGAAGGTGTGTCCGCCAATGAGTATCGTAATCAGATACTTGGCAAATAATAGAATAGAAATGAAGCTGAGGGAGTATCGGGCAGATGCTCCCTTTTTGGCAAAATAAGGGAACCTTGCCTTTTTTTATCCCTGCTTGTGTATTTGATGAAACTCTATTGAAATGGATGCAAACTGCTGATAAAATAAAGGTATGAGCTGGGATGACCGGGCAAATATATAACAAGGGGGAACCATTATGAAGATTATTAAAGCAAAAGATTATCAGGATATGAGCCGCAAGGCAGCCAACATTATTTCTGCGCAGATTATTATGAAGCCGGACTGTGTGCTTGGACTTGCAACAGGATCTACCCCGATCGGAACCTATGATCAGTTAATTGACTGGTATAAGAAGGGAGATCTTGATTTCTCTCAGGTATCCAGTGTAAACCTGGATGAGTACAGAGGTCTTTCACACACGGATCCTCAGAGCTATTATTACTTTATGCATGAGCATCTGTTCAAGCATGTGAACATTCGTGAGGAAGCTACCTTCGTACCGGATGGAACGAATCCGGATGCAGAGGCTGCGTGTGCTGCACACGAGGAGATTATTAAGAAGCTTGGTGGAATTGATTTACAGCTTCTTGGTTTAGGTAATAATGGACATATTGGTTTTAATGAACCAAGTGAGGCTTTTGAGAAGGAGACGCATTGCGTGGATCTGACAGAGAGTACGATTCAGGCGAATTCAAGATTCTTTGATTCGATCGATCAGGTTCCGACACAGGCATATACCATGGGAATCAAGAGCATTATGATGGCGAAGAAGATCCTTATCGTTGCAAACGGAGAAGGTAAGGCGGATATTGTTGCCCGCGCATTCTGGGGTCCGGTTACTCCGGATGTTCCGGCTTCCATTCTTCAGATGCATCCGAATGTAACGGTTGTATGTGATGAGGCCGCACTTTCGAAGGCCCCGATCAGGTAATTACCGGTTAATCAGTTGATGTATTTATAGGATTGAGGTGGCAGAATACGATGATTATTAAGAATGCGCTCGTGTTTACATTGGATCAGGGATTTGTAAACAAAGAGGTAAAGATTAAGGATGGCAGATTTACGGATGAGGATATCGTGGAAGATACCGTCATTGATGCGCAGGGAAATTATCTGATTCCTGGACTTGTGGACATTCATTTTCACGGATGTGCGGGACATGATTTCTCGGATGGCACGCCGGAGGCATTACAGGCAATTGGTGCCTATGAATTAAAGAATGGAATTACCTCCATCTGTCCGGCATCCATGACACTGGCGGAGGAGACACTTGCCAATGTCTGTGAGAATGCCTATGCATATTATACGAAGCCTGAGACGGACAAGCCGGAAGGATCCAGACTTTGCGGCATTCACCTTGAAGGACCATTCATCTCGATGGAGAAGAAGGGCGCGCAGAATCCGGCATATGTTAAGAGTCCGGATATTGCGATGTTCAATCGTTTGCAGGACGCTGCACATGGATTGGTGAAGCTGATTACGATCGCACCGGAGACGGAAGGCGCAGAGGAATTTATTAAGGAGCTTTCTTCGAAGGTTCATATTTCGGTTGGACATACATGCAGCGATTATGATACCGCGTATAAAGCGTTTGCGCTTGGTGCGGATCATGTGACGCATTTCTTTAATGCGATGCCTGCATTTACGCATCGTGCACCGGGAGTTTTCGGTGCGGCATTTGACCAGAAGCATGTTATGCCGGAGATGATCTGTGATGGTGTTCATATTAATCCGTCTGCGGTTCGTGTTGTATTCTCTCTGTTCGGCAAGGAGAGAATGATCATGATCAGTGACAGTATGATGGCTACCGGAATGGAAGACGGAGATTATTCGCTTGGGGGTCTTCCTGTTAAGGTACATGGTAACCTTGCAACACTTGCGGATGGAACAATCGCAGGTTCTGCGACAAACCTGATGGACTGTGTGCGTACGGTTGTTAAGAAGATGGATATTCCGCTTGAGACAGCAATTCGTTGTGCATCCTATAATCCGGCTAAGGCAATCGGTGTGGATGATGTGTGCGGAAGCATCGATGCTGGAAAACTCGGTGACTGCGTTATTTTATCGAAGGATGATCTGGCAACACAAAAAGTGATTTTAGGCGGCAAAGTAGTCGCATAAAATATATAAGTATACTCTCTTTATAAGAAAAGGACCTGCTTTTGTGGCAGGTCCTTGCGTTTAATAGGATAAGGAAATATCCCCGGTGGAGTTGTCCAGTGTAATGGATCCGGCAGTGCCGCTTTGCTCGTAGCTGCGTTTGTGGGATCGTTTGTTGATGGTGACATCTCCAATATTGGTGTCAAGCTCCATCTCGTAATCGGAGAGATCCTGCGCGCTTTTGACAATGATATCACCGACGTCGTTGTCAGAATCAAGGTCAGAGAAGCTGCAATCGGTAATTTTGGTGTCTCCAACGGAACTGTCTGTCTCGATGGAGGCAATCGAACATTGTTGGATCTTGGTATCACCGACATTACTGTCCGTAATCAGTTCGTCGGCAACAATGGAATCAATGCTGATGTCGCCGACACTGGTATCAAGCTCAATGGAAGAAAGCGTTGCATCCTTTGGAATGGTTATGGTTATTTTGCAGGAGCGGTTGTGGGTTCCGTAATCGCCAAAGCGGCGATGCCTGATCGTCTGTTTGATGGTCAGCGTACCGTTTTTCACTTCATATTTCGGTGCGATATTTTTGGTCGCCTGATAATCGATCGCGTAATCCTCTCCGCGTGTAATCAGGATATCCGATACGTCTACATCTGCCCAGATGTTGTCAAAACCTTCCAGCTGCTTGATGGATGCAGAATCAATGCTTTCCTCTGTTCCGTTCGTGCTCGTGCCTGTAGAATGGAACGGAAAGTACGAGAAGAAATTAACCAGGTGGTAGAGACTACCACCAATGATGCAGATTACGGTGATAATTGTAATAATCGTAAGATATATGCCTTTTTTCATGAGAGCCTCCTTTACTCCGTCAAAAGATTATGGATCAGTGAGTGGATGATCGCTGCAATTGGCCAGATGATCCAGGTAAGTTCCCAGTCAAATGTCAGAAAACTCCAGCACAGGTAGATGCATGTGACGGTCGGCCAGTAAACGGACATGATCGCCCGCACGGTCGGGTTCTTATATTCTTTTTTCTGGCTCGGAACATAATTGCCGCCGACGGTCGCCCCGTTGTTGAGTCCGAGGAGTGTCTTGTAGCTGCCGAATCGGATCGATGCCATCACGATAAAGAAGACACCGAAGGCAATAAGGACTAATACAAATGCACCGGACATACTTGACCAGAACGGATCTGATGCAAAAAGCGCATCCAAAACGATTGCCGGAACTGCACAGATAATACAGAGCGCGATACCAATTGTGAGAAGTAACGCATAACCTGGCTTATAGTGTTCCATCTCGTGATGGATATAATCGGTTGTTGCAAAATCCGTTACAATAGGTTCTTTTTTCAGATATTCCCAACGGTTGATCTGTACACCAGAGTAAATGAACAGTCCGACGGCGATCGCAATCAGAAGGAACATGACGGTTATACCGATCGCATCGAGGAGATCTGTCTGATGAAAATAGGTGCCACCAATTGCATCGAAGAAGATCGGTCCGCAGCAGGATATGATACAAAGCATGACACCGAGTCCAATGCGGTATGCATGTCTGGCGGAATCCTTTAAGTAGGCTTTTGCATCTTCTAAGCTTAAAGGTCTTCCGGTTGGCTGCATCTGTGGACTGTGCATAAAGGATGCAATACCAAGATCTGACGCAAGTTCATCGAGATTACCAAACTCTGAGATTACGATGCCGACGGCTTCATTTTCCGATTTGCCTTCCGCTTTCAGTTCTGTGTATTTATCTTCCATCATCTGCCAAAGCTCATTCTTGGCTTTGTAGACTTCCGGAGTGTTGGGGAGATTTAAGAACATATTCTCCAGATAGTTTCTAATCGTTTCCATAAAATGCCTCCTCATTTTTAATAAACTTTTCTACGACTTCCTGGGTGAGCCGCCACTCTGCGCATTTTTCCCTATAATATGCGCGACCGGCATCCGTAATGCGGTAATAGGTACGCCGCTTGCCGGCTGCATTGTCTGCGTTGGAGAACGACTCAATGTATCCGTTTCGCTCCATGCGTGTAAATGCGGAGTAGAGCGTTGTCTCTTTGATCACGTATTTCTCGTCGGACAGAGTCTTGATCTGTTTGGAAATTTCGTAACCATAGGATGGTTTCTCCCAGAGAAGGTAGAGAATCATGGTGTCATTGTAGCCGCGAATGACATCACTGCTGATGTTTTGCATAGCTGCTCCCTTCTTTTGGTATGTTTATTTATTTCCCCGGAAGTTCATTGGTAACTTCTAGGAGTACATCAAATACTTCATCAGACATACTACGACTGACAATCCTACGCCTGTCGTAGTATGTCTGACGTAGTAAAACTATAATGTATTTATGTAGGAATGTCAATACGAAATATGGTAAGATGTAAGAAAGAAGCTTTAAGTTGTGGGAGAGACGATGAAAGACGAACGCTTATGCAGATCAATTACATATAAAATCGGACCGGAGAGTGCCTCGCAGAAAGTGAGCAGCTTTCTGAAAGCGAAGGGATATTCCACGCAGAATCGCATAAATTTAAAAAAGGATCCGCGTAGTATCTGGGTGAACGGCGTGTGCGTATTTCAAAATACCATTCTGCAGGCCGGGGATGAACTTAAGGTGCAGATCCGTGAGCAGGAGAATTCAGATGGAATCGTTTCGGTGGAGCTTCCACTTGATATTGTGTATGAGGATGAGGATCTGCTTGTGATCAATAAGCCTGCCGGAATGCCGATTCATCCGTCGCTTCATAATTATGACAATTCCCTTGGCAATGCACTTGCGTGGTATTTTAAAAAGCAGGGGAAGCCATTTGTTTTTCGCTGTATTAACCGGCTTGACCGGGATACGTCGGGGCTTACCATTGTGGCGAAGCACATGGTAAGCGGCGCAATCTTAAGTCATATGGTTGCGGCAAAGTCGAAGGAAGGATTGGAAGCAGAGGGAATTCACAGAGAGTATCTTGCAATCGTGGAGGGACATGTGTCGCCGGAGCAGGGAGTGATTGAGGCTCCGATTGCAAGGAAAGAAAGTTCCTGTCTGGAACGTATTGTAGATTTTGAAAATGGAGAACGTGCCATCACGCATTATCAGGTCTTACAGACAACAGATAAATATAGCCTTGTGGCATTGCAGCTGGAGACGGGACGCACGCATCAGATCCGTGTGCATATGGGTTATCTTGGGTATCCGCTTGTGGGGGATTTTCTCTATAATCCGAACTATATAGGGAATCAGATTGATCGTTTGTCCGATGATGTGACAGAAACTCTTCAAAAAGAAAAGGCGGCAGATTATCCAATCCACCGCCAGGCACTTCATGCGCATAAGATTTCGTTTCCTCATCCGATGACCGGTGAGCATATGGAATTTTGCGTTCCGATGCCTATCGACATGTTGAACTTAATGTGACCATGAACGAATTTAGTAGCGAAGCTATGGGAAAGCCCGATTTATCGGGCGGTTTTGCGAATGAAGGGGGATGAATATTTCATTTTATATATGCTTCCCGCAAATATCATTCAGGCAGCATTTGTCACAATATGGCTTGGTTCGTGCGGTGCATACAGCACGCCCGTGATCAACAAGCCGGTGGCAGAAGTCGTTGCCTTCCTCCGGCGGAATGATCTTCCATAAAGCCATCTCTACTTTCTTTGGATCCTTCTCTTTTACCAGTCCGATGCGGTTGCAGAGGCGTATACAATGGGTATCCGTGACGATTGCCGGTTTGCCGAAGACATCGCCCATGATCAGATTGGCGCTTTTGCGACCGACACCCGGAAGTGCGAGAAGCGCATCAAAATCATCCGGAACTTTCGAGTCGTATACATCGCGCAGCATGCGCATGCAGCCACTGATATCTTTGGCCTTGCTTTTGCCGAGTCCGCAGGGACGAACGATCGCTTCAATTTCTTCCACTGGGGCGTCAGCAAGCGCATTTACATCCGGAAATTTCTTATATAATTCCTGAACAACAACATTGACTCTGGCATCGGTACACTGGGCGGCGAGTCTGACACTGACAAGCAGCTTCCACGCCTCGTTGTATTCGAGGCTGCAGCCGGAGTCGGGATATTCTTTTTTCAAACGCTCAATGACTTCGAGCGCTAAGTCTTTTTTCTTCATATGTTCACCTGTTCTTTCATTCCATCATGTCATCATGTGCATAGTTAAGGCATTTCTTTTGCTTTATGGAGTATCGGCATCCGAAAGATTTTAACAACCAATGGAATCACCATAATAAACCATACCAATGGTTCTGCCACGATCACTCCCGTATAACCGAGCATCGGAACTAAAGTGAATGCGATCACGATTTTTCCGAGCATTTCAAGCGAACTGGATACAAGCGGTGTGATCTGCTCGCCGAGTCCCTGCATAGCATTTCTTACCACACAGATTACGGCTGTCACATAATAAAACAATGTGTCAAATTTCAGATAATTGGTAGCATTCGTAATTACCACTTCATTGCGGCTTCCGGTTACCATATACACAAGCCACGGTCCAATGGTATAGCTTGCGACAATTGCAAGTGTGCACCAGATACTGGTATAAAAAATCGAAAGCAGGATGCCTTTCTTTACTCGATCGGCTTTTCCGGCTCCAATATTCTGTCCGCAATAAGTAGCCATCGTCTGACCAAATACGGTAAACATGATCATAAAAATCTCTGAAATTTTACGAGCCGCAGTATGCGCAACGATGATATCCTTTCCCAGTTTGTTGATTGCAGTCTGTAATGTCAATGAACCGATATTGACGAGAGAACTCATAAATCCCATGGACAGACCTGCGCTTAACATATTTTTCAACATATGGGAATTATCATTTGTGAAATCGGTTCTGCTTAGACGTAACAATTCAAAACGTTTCACCATGTAGATCCAGCAAATGACAAAAGCCAGTATCTGTGCCAGTACAGTGGCAATTGCTGCACCTCTTACCCCAACCTTTATGCCAACCACAAAGAATAAATCGCCCACAATATTCAGACATACGGAAATAAGCAGAATGATCAGTGGTGTAATGGTATCACCAAGGGCTCGAAGCGCTGCCGCACATGCGTCATACAAAAACGTGGCAAGCAGTCCGGCAATTATAATAAATATGTAGGACGTTGCGATCGGACGCAAAGCCTCTGACACATTTAAAAAGCGCAGGATCGGTTGTAAAAATAAAAGGCATAATGCTGTGATCGCCAGAGCAATCACACATCCTAATTTTAAAGACATCGCAAAGGATTTCTTCACGCCCTGTTCGTCTTTTGCTCCGAATTTCTGTGCGGTAATGATGGCAAATCCATTCGACAGTCCCATCAGGAAACCAATCATCAGATTGCTCAATGTCGTTGTAGCGCCCACTGCTGCCAGTGTATCTTCTCCGAGAAAAGAACCGACAATTCTTGTATCCACAAGGCTGTAGGTAAGTTGTAATAAATTTGCCAGGAAAATCGGCAATGCGAATGCCAGTATCAGTGTAGATGGCTTTCCCTTCGTTAAATCTTTCATCTTTTTATCTATTATCCTTTGTTTGCATGCATAGAATCCCTGTTTCTCATTTCAGGCGGAATTATTATATTCGTTTTTCCGTACTTTTTCAATGCATTTTTAAGGGCGACTGATGAATTTATAGTTGACGATGACAACACAATACGTTATTCTGGATTTACAGAACTCATATACGTTACAATCAATAGAAAATATTGATTAACAAATCAAAAGAACGCGAAATATTCATGTGTTCAATACCCGAGTTTTAATAATTGAATAAAGACTTTATACTATGGTATAATAACACCAACGAAAGGCGGTGGGAAAGTGAGCGATTCTATGACAAGAGAGGAACTTATCAGTCTGACTATTGACAAGTATACGGATTTACAACGTATTAAGAAGGCAAATGGGGGCAACGAGAATAAGGAATTGGAGTATCAGCTCAAGGTCACCGTTGCAAAGTTGTCTTCGTTAGGAATTTCTGTGGAAGATATTACATTATAAGAAAACTATGAACCAACCTAAGGTGTAAAGTCTTTATTGAGGCATTAAGGCTTTACACCTTTTGACATTGAAAAAGGAGAAGAATTATGGATAGCAAACACATTGCAATACCAGTCATCCTGAAGATCGGACCGGGGGTACTTGATAATCTGGGATCATATCTGATGGATGCACAGCTGCAGAAGGTTGTCATACTTTTTGGCAACGGATTGATCGACATGTTCGGCATGGATGTCATGGAGTCGTTGAAAGAATCCGGGGTGGAAGTGCTTGAGTATCAGGAACTGGATACGGTGCGTCTGGAGGATCTGACGAGTCTTGCGTTTTCGATGTCTGCAAAGACACAGGCAATCATCGGCATCGGCGGCGGCAAAGTCATTGATGCGGCAAAGTATTGCGGCTTTCTGCGCAATCTTGCTTTCATCAGTATTCCGACGTCTGCATCGAGCGATGGATTTTCCAGTGCGAGTGCGTCACTTCTTGTGGAAGGACACCGAAAGTCCGTTCCGGCGCGGCTGGCGTATGGTATCGTGGTCGACACGAAGATCATCAAAAGTGCACCGAAGAAATTCTTATATTCCGGTATCGGTGATATGGTGTCGAAGATTACGGCACTCTATGACTGGATTTTCGAGGAGCAGCACGGATATGGCAAAGTCAATGATTTTGCAGTCATGATCGCGAAAAAGGCGGTCAACAGCTTCGTGCGCACACCGTTTGAAAGCATCGAGGAAGATCTGTTTTTGAAGGAACTTCTGGATTCCCTTGCGATGAGCGGTATCGCAAACGAGATTGCAGGCAGCAGCGCACCGACAAGCGGCAGCGAGCATCTGATCTCGCATGCTTTGGACAAGATGCTGGAGCAGCCGCAGCTGCACGGAATTCAGGTTGGCGTGGCAACCTATCTGATGAGCGTCGTGCAGGATCATAGATATCGCCGCGTAGATACGATTTTTACGCAGACCGGATTCTGGGATTATGTGAAGACGTTGGAGATGAAGCGTGAAGATTTTGAGAAGGCGATCGATATCGCACCGTCGATCAAGCCGTTCCGCTACACTTATCTGCATGAGCAGCAGTACCGGGATAAGGCTAAGCAGGTACTGAGGGAAGATGCAAGACTGAAGGAGATTCTGGTGTAGGCATTTTGGATTTTTACTTTCTATAAAAGAGTAAGCAGACACATAGAAAATAAAGAATCATGACTTATATGGACCATCAAATGTTTGAAGGAATGTCAAATATTTGGTGGTCTTTTTCAGTATAGTAAGAAATCACACATTTGCTAATTGAATCAGAGAATAAACGATGGTTATTTACGCATACTACAGATGAAAAATTTGAAAGAAAGAGGTGCTTTTATGGTTTTAAAAGAAAAAGAACAGACAACAATTGAGGATCTCCGCACACAGGAGCAGAGCTGCGTTGAGAAGTATCACAGATACGGACAGCAGGCAAAGGATCCGGTTCTCAAGGATCTCTTTGACCGACTTGAGAAAGAGGAGCAGCATCACTACGATTCGCTCGGTCAGGTATTAAAAGGCCAGGTTCCACAGTGCAATGTCAACGATAGTGACGGTGCTTCGTACCAGCCAAAGGCAACGTATGATACCATGACAAACTCTGAGGATAAGAAGAATGACTGCTTCCTTGCGACAGATTGCATCGGTACCGAGAAGATGGTATCCGGTGAGTACAATTCGAATGTATTTGTTTTTGAGGATTCCAATCTGCGCAAATTGCTGGCGGATATTCAGGTGGAGGAGCAGAATCATGCGGAGATGCTCTACAAATATAAGACCGTCAACGGGATGGCTTAATGTATATTTTATATAAAAATTTGAAGTGACGGACATGGGACGATTTCTTTGACTAAGAGATTTCTTAAATTCTACGATATCGGACCATACGATCATTTTATTCAGAAAAATTTGCAAAATAACATCGGGCGCTATTTCAGATAGACAGCTACGTTTTTCTGCGATCACGCTATTAGCGAACACAATGGAACCCCGATGCAGTTGCAAATTTGTTCTTCAAAAATGAGTATGGCTCCGATATCTGTAGGTCGGAAGAATCTAGTCAAGAAATCGTCCTCTGTCCTGTTGATTGAATATTTTATAATGAATTGAATCATATCCCATATAGAGTTGGTCATAATCAGCGTAATTTGATTACAATTGGGGCATAAGGTTATTGATTTACATTTTACACAAGTCTTACTCGAATGCGATGGCGCATCTTACATAGTTTCCTTATCATACAATCAAACATGTACATGCAATGTGTCAAGTTTTCAAAGAAAACTTGACATGTAGCGTCAGCACTTGCCGAAGGCAACTTTCAATGTGCTGACGTTCACGGACAAGGATAAGGATAAGGATAAGGAGATTTAATAAATGAAGAAAAATTTTTTGAGAATCACTGCAGGAGCAATGTCTTCTGCGATGTTGATCGGCTTATGTGCAGCAGGTGTACCTGCAAAAGTTGTCGCAGCTACCGAGCATTGGAACGATGCGTCAGAGAGCGCAACGAAGTGGACACAGTGGAAGAACAACTGGAACAATTACAGCAGCAACTATGAGCATGTTTCACTGACTCCGGGAGCCGATGAGACACAGTTGAATTTCGCGTGGTACAGCCATACCGCAGAGACGCCATCCGTTCGTATCGCTACCAAGCAGAACATGGATGGCGCAAAGGAATTTGCCGGAACACAGACGGATGCAGTCACAATCGATGGAGTAAAATACTTCTCCAACAAAGCAATTGTTAAGGATCTGAAAGAGAATACCAAATATTATTATCAGGTATTCCAGAACGGCAAGTGGCAGGATGCTGAGAGCTATACAACAAAGTCTTTTAACAGTTTCTCCTTCCTGTATGTCGGCGATCCGCAAATCGGAGCTTCCAAGAATCAGACCAGTACCGAGCAGGAGAAAATGGTATCCGCAGGTAACGAGGTCTCTTCCTCGGCAGCAGACAACCTTGCAGCAAGAAATGATGGTTACAATTGGAACAACATCTTGAATGATGCCATCAAGGATCATGGGGATGTAAGCTTTATCGTATCTGCCGGAGACCAGGTAAATGCCGGTAAGAATGAGCGCGAGTATGCAGCATACCTCGGAGCGGATGCACTGGCTTCCCTTCCGGTTGCAACAACTATCGGAAATCATGATTCGGTATCCAACCAGTACACATTGCATTTTAACAATCCAAACGCTTTTTCCGATACGGATGCAAACTACATTCAGGGAAAGACCGAGGCAGGAACCGATTACTACTATCGTTACGGAAACACATTATTCATGGTGCTTGATACGAACAATTACAACTGCGCAACCCATGAGAATGTAATGAAAAAAGCGATCTCTGAGAATAAGGATGCCAAGTGGCGTATCGTCGTATTCCATCAGGATATCTACGGATCCGGTTATGATCATTCTGATTCCGACGGAATGGTGCTTCGTACACAGCTCACACCGCTGATGGATAAGTATGATGTGGATGTGGTTCTTCAGGGACATGATCATACCTATTCAAGAACCTATCAGTTACAGGGCGATGGAAAGTCACATACCGCATACGGCAAGGATGTGGATATGAAAGCGGCAGACTATATTACACAGAACAACTGCTATCAGATTGTGGACGACACAGCAAGTGGCGAAGTTGTTAATCCAAAGGGAACCGTATACTTAGAGGCAAACTCTGCAACAGGATCCAAGTTCTACAACCTGATCGCAACACAGCAGGATTACATCTCTGAGCGCAGCCAGACATGGACACCTTCTTACTCGGTAGTATCCGTGACGGATGACAAGTTCACTGTGACAACATACGATACAACAACCAGACAGGAGCTTGCAGGATCTTCTTCATACACCATCGTGAAGAAAGCCGTAGCGCAGAAGATCACAGGCACTGCTTCATATAATAAGACCACTGCTTCTAAGGCATTCAAGCTGAACGCAAAGGCAAAGACCGCACTTACCTACACCTCTTCCAACAAGAAGGTTGCAACCGTTGACAAGAACGGAAAGGTAACCATCAAGGGCGCTGGTAAGGCAGTCATTACCGTAAAGGCAGCAGCAACGAGCGAGTATAAGACAGCAACTAAGAAAGTAACCATTAAGGTTTCTGCAAAATAGTAATGAAAAGAAAAAACAAAACGTCAGTCTTCGCGCAGATCGCGGGGACTGGCGTTCTAAAAAGAAGGTACAAAATGAAATTCAACTGGAAAAAGTGTCTGGCAGGAATCCTATGTATCGTAGGATTCTTACTGATTTTAGTAAAAGTCAATCAATTTGAAAAAGCAACGCTTGTATCGACGACGGGACAGTCCTATGAGAAAGCGGTTGTTACAGAAATAACGAAGGATAATCTCGCGGAGGACGGCAACCGCTACGGTACGCAGGAAGTCCGCGTATACATAAAGACAGGAACATTTGCAGGAGAGGAATATGATGCGGTCAATCCGAGCGGTTCGCTTTTTGGCGCAGACTGCGAGGTGGGCAGCAAGGTGATCGTCATCGTCAGTGAATCGGGAGACAATTCCATCGTCACGGTTTACAGTCAGGATCGAACCGGGGCAATCTATCTGTTCGCAGCATTCTTTGCACTCGTTGTATGTCTGATCGGCGGCAAAAAAGGCGTGAAAGCGATCGCAAGCCTTGTGTTTACGTTTGTCTGCATCTATTACCTGATGTTCCCGTTGATCTACAAAGGTGCTTCTCCGATTCTGATCACGATTGTGATCGCTTTTCTTTCCACGCTTGTGACACTGGGACTACTCGGTGGCATGACGGCAAAGACCGCTTCTGCAATCATCGGAACGACCGCCGGAGTTGTGATTGCGGCTGTCGCAGCGCTTCTTTTCGGCAAGGCGGCAGGAATCACAGGATATAATGTCTCTGATATCGAGACGCTCAACTATGTGGCGCAGAACAGCCAGATCCGCATCGGTCAGCTGCTTTTCTCCGGAATTATTATTGCATCACTCGGTGCGACGATGGATGTCGGAATGTCAATCGCTTCGACGATTCAGGAGATCCATGAGAGAAATCCGCTTCTTGGAACAAAGGAACTGTTTCTCTCCGGCATCCGTGTCGGAAGAGACATGATGGGGACAATGACGAACACGCTGATCTTCGCATATGTCGGAGGATCACTCTCCACGCTGGTCATCAATTACGCGTATGATCTCAGCTATCGGCAGCTGATGAATTCTTATATTATCGGAACCGAAATTATGCAGGGATTGTCGGGAAGCCTCGGAGTCGTGTTGACGGTTCCGGTTACGGCAGTGATCGCGTCGGTGCTTGTCGCGCGGGAGAAGAGAACTTACAGTAAGGGGATAGAACGAAATCTGTTGTTGATAAAATGAGAAAAATTTAATAGAAAATTGTATGATTGTGATTGACAAATCATAGATTCGCGCTATAATAAAAACAAATATATGAATAATTGTTCATATGAAACGAGAATACATGAATGGGAATCCCCATAGAAAGGAATCAGTTATGAAGAAATCATACAAGATCGAGGTTGATTGCGCAAACTGTGCAAATAAGATGGAGGAGGCTGCGAAGAATACAGCCGGAGTTAAGGATGCAACCGTTAACTTTATGGCACTGAAGATGAATGTGGAATTTGAAGAAGGTGCAGATGCCAAAGCGGTTATGCAGGACGTCTTAAAGAATTGCAAGAAAGTCGAAGACGACTGCGAAATCTACTTATAAAATGTGAGGCATCTGCATAGGGCAGGTGCCTTTTGTGTTAATTTTGGGAAAAGGAGATTCCTATGAATAAGAAGCAGAAGAAAGTATTGGTGCGGATCATTGTGTCCATCGTCCTTCTGATCGCTTTGACCATTCTTACGAGACTGGTGGAGCTGAATCGCTGGATCGAGCTTGTGTTATACATGATTCCGTATCTTGTAATCGGATATGACATCTTAAAGAAAGCGGTCAAAGGCATTATGAACCATCAGGTGTTTGACGAAAATTTCCTGATGGCGGTAGCGACCGTTGGTGCGGTAGCGCTCGGCGACTATAAGGAAGGTGTAGCCGTAATGCTTTTCTACCAGATCGGTGAATTGTTCCAGAGTTATGCTGTCGGCAAAAGCCGCAGAAACATCAGTGATCTGATGGATATCCGTCCGGATTATGCGAACATTGAGCGTGACGGACAGCTGGAGAAAGTCGATCCGGATGAAGTGGAGATTGGAAGCATTATCGTTGTACAGCCGGGAGAAAAGGTGCCGATCGACGGTATCATTGTAGAGGGAAAGACGACACTCAACACGAGCGCCTTAACTGGAGAGAGTGTGCCGCGTTCTGCCACAACCGGAGAGGAAGTCATCAGTGGATGCATCAATCTCTCGGGACTCATTAAGATTCAGACAACGAAGGAATTTGGTGAGTCTACCGTATCGAAGATTCTTGATCTTGTGGAGAATGCAAGCTCCAAGAAATCAAGATCCGAGAACTTTATTTCAAAATTTGCACATTATTATACACCGGCAGTATGTTACAGCGCCCTGGCATTAGCAATTCTTCCACCAATCATCAGTCTGCTGATTGGCAATCCGGCTATGTGGGGCACATGGATCTACCGTGCGCTGACATTCCTTGTAATCAGCTGTCCGTGTGCACTCGTAATCAGTATTCCGCTCAGCTTTTTTGCCGGAATCGGAGGTGCAAGCTCACAGGGCGTTTTGATCAAGGGGTCCAATTATATGGAGACACTTGCGCAGACGAAGACGGTTGTATTTGATAAGACAGGAACCATCACACAGGGCGTATTTGAGGTCTGTGGTATCCATCAGCATAATTGTACCGAGGAGAATCGCGAGCACGGAGGATGCAAGCCGGAGTACACACCGGAGGAAGAACATATCCTTGAGTATGCGGCTTTGGCAGAGTGTCACAGCACGCATCCGATCAGTGTCAGTCTGCAGAAAGCATATGGTAAGAAATTGGATCAGACACGTGTGACGGATGTACAGGAGATTAGCGGACACGGTGTGATCGCAACGGTTGACGGACATCAGGTTGCAGCTGGAAATGATAAGCTGATGAAGCAGCTTTCCATCGAATACCGTGACTGCAACTGCGTCGGAACGATCGTGCATCTTGCAATCGACGGCACATATGCCGGACATATCCTGATCGCGGATGTGATCAAGCCACATGCTGCGGAAGCAATGAAGAAACTGAAAGCATCCGGTGTGCGCAATCTTGTTATGCTGACCGGAGATGATGATAAAGTTGCGAAGCAGGTTGCTTCTCAGGTCGGAATCACGGAAGTCCACAGTAAGCTTCTTCCTGCCGACAAGGTGGCACAGGTGGAATGTCTTCTTGCACAGAAAGGGGAGAAGGAAGCGCTCGCTTTCGTCGGAGACGGAATCAACGATGCTCCGGTACTTTCCCGCGCAGATATCGGTATCGCGATGGGTGCGCTCGGATCGGATGCTGCGATCGAAGCCGCAGATATCGTATTGATGGACGACGATCCACTTAAGATTTCCAAGGCAATCCGTATTGCAAAGAAATGTATGCGCATCGTTTATGAGAATATCTATTTTGCGATCGGCATCAAGGTGATCTGCCTGATCCTTGGCGCAATCGGTATCGCCAACATGTGGGTAGCCATCTTCGCCGATGTCGGTGTTATGGTACTTGCAGTATTGAATGCAATCCGCGTACTTTTTACGAAGAAATTGTAGTCGGGCGGGGCGAAAAGACATAGAAAGAGATGAAAAAGCCCCGTTGTGAGAAGCAGGCGGGGCGAAAAGACATAAAAAGAGATGAAAAAGCCCCGTTTAAAAAAATAAGCGGGGCGTAAAAGCATAAAAAGAGTCAGATAGGCCCCAGGAGGAAAATATGGCAAGAGAAAACGAAAATGCAGAATGCTGCATGGAAGAATGTGTGCATGAAGATCTGTTAAAAATTGTAAATGAGACGATGCCGGAGGAGACAGAACTTTACGATCTGGCGGAATTGTTTAAGGTGTTTGGGGATTCTACGAGAATCCGTATCCTTTTTGTCTTATTCGAGGCGGAAGTATGTGTGTGCGATCTTGCACAGGCGCTGAATATGACACAGTCTGCAATCTCACACCAGCTGCGTATCTTAAAACAGAACAAGTTGGTCAAAAGCCGCAGAGAAGGAAAGTCTATCTTCTATTCACTGGCAGACGGACATGTGCGTACAATTATCGCACAGGGACGCGAGCATATCGAGGAAGATCACTAAATTTTGAAAGAAAGCTTAAGAAACTGGCGCATTCTTAAGCTTTTTTTAAGTTTCTTTAAAATTCCCCCATTTTCCAAATTTATCCGCTATAATCAACTTATAGCAAATGAAAACTGGAATACATGGAAGATGTATTTGATTCATACAATCCAGTAAGGTGAGAAGAAAGGAAGAAGATTATGGGAACGAACGAGACGAATGAGAATGTAACGAATGCTGCAATGAATGCAGTAGATGAAAAGGTAGCGAATGCACCGGCTCCGAAGAAGAATCATGGAGGCGCCTGGAAGGCAGTTCTTGCGGTCGTGTTGACTGCAGGTGTGGTAGGAAGTACAACACTTTCCGCTTTTAACCTTGCAACATTGAAATCTTATGTTGCCTCCCAGCAGGAAGACCAGAACGAGGAGACAACCGAAGATTATGTGAAGATTGCGGAGCAGTATGAGATCAAGCCGACAACTAATATCTCGGATGCGTATAAGTCCGGCGATACATCGAAGCTGACGGATAAAGAAAAAGAAACACTTGATATGGCAAAGGATGCCTTAAAAGAGATGAAGATAAAAGATGATATGTCCGACTTTGAGAAGGAGAAAGCGGTTTATGACTGGATGACATCTTCACTGCAGCATGATCAGGGAGCATTGACCGTTATCCCTACCACACAGGAAGATTGCGATAATCCTTACGGTGTTCTCAAATATCACAATGCGGTATGTGTCGGATATGCGACAACCTTCCGTATGTTCATGCAGATGCTGGATATCGAGTGTATGGTCGAGCATAACAATGAGAAATACCATTCATGGGATGTTGTCAAGATTGATGGTGACTGGTACATAACCGATATATACTCCGATGCGGGTAACGGAAATTATGCGCACTTTAATATGACGAACAATATGTGGAGTCAGGAACAAAACTGGGATCAGGAATTCTTCCCGGTTGCAAATTCTTTAAAGTATAACATGGCTTACCAGAATAAGCAGTCGGTTGATACCGTATATGATATTCCGGCGGCTTTGCGTAAGGCAATGGACAAGAAGCTTGGATCGGTCATGATCGGTTTCAAGGAGAAGATTGACGATGATAAGGCACAGATCGCCAATGCGGCAGCAAGTACAGTAAGCGACATGCTGATGAACAATAATTATAAGGATGCACCTTATGCAATCAACAATTATTCGTGGGTAACCGATCCAACGACAAATGAGTATCTGTTCAGTGTGACCTTCAGCAGTTACAATGTGCCAGAAAATACACAGAATCTGACTGATGAGCAGCTGCAGAAGATCAATGATGCAGTAACGAAGGCTCTGGAAGGCCTGAAAACCGGAACTTATGATTCGCAGGGAAATGTGACCTATGACAATGGTATGGACAATACGATGAATGATGGCAGTGAAGGAAAGAATGCGATGGGAGCAGAGGATGTGATCGGAGAATCTGATACTGAAACTACGATGACAATGTCTGATGATGGAGCTACCGCGACCTTTACAACAGGAGAATAATGCATGAAGAAAATAATCAGCGTAATGCTTGCCTTGGTCGTACTCTTGCAGTGCGGCTGCGGCGGCACAAAAACAAGCGATACCGTCAGCATGTATGATCTGCGTCAGACGATGGAGGCAGCAGATAAGAGTCTTCCGGAGATGCTCAATGCGAGCAGTGCGGATGAGAATGCAGCGGATCAGTTTGCCTATATCTCGGATCTGGATTATGGCAAGGTGGACAGTTTCTTCTTAAGCTATGCGAAGGAAGGAACGGCAGATGAGATTGCTGTGGTAGCGGTCAAAGATGTGAATGATATCGATGAGGCAAAGCAGAGCCTTGAGACACACAGACAGAACCGCCGGAAACTTTTGGATCAGTATGAGCCGGAGGAAGTGAAGCGTATTGACGACGGACTTGTCTTTGCGAAGGATCAGTATGCGGTACTGATCATCTGTGATGATGCAAGCGCTGTCAAGGCGGCTTTCGAGAAAGCGATCGAGCAGTAACGATATTTAAGAATAAGGACAAATGGAAGAAAAACCGGATGGTATGGCGATGTTCATTCGTAAATGGGATGACATTGACAATATCGTCCGGTTTTTTACCATAATTTATGTGTTGCGTTATTGCGGGAACGTAAGTTGAGGGAGTGGGCATTTTGTAATAGAAAATGCAAAAAACGTGGATTGTATGCGGTTTTGAACAGATTGTCAGTTGGTATTTGTCGATTTTTATGGTACAATAAATTTTAATATGAAGATCGCAAAGAATTTAAATGGAAGAAAAGTATATATTGTTTTATTGATCGTTATAATAACACTTGCAATCAGCTCCTTTTTTCTGGCTAATGCGACGGTATATAATCCGGGAAATGAAAAGGGATTGCACAGGATTGACCCAGCGTCGGTAGAGACGGGGGCAGATGGTGGCACGCTGTACACGTTTGAATTCAGTAAGCTGACGCCGACAACTCGCAATCTGCTTTTTTACACGAATCATCAGGAAGTTCATGTGTATATGGATGATATCATGATCTATGCGAATACGAAGGCGGATTCCATCTTTGGTCATACGACGGGTTCAGTATGGAATCAGATTGCGATGCCGGAGCGAAGCGGAACGGTTAAGGTTGTCATAACACCGGTGTATCCGTCCGTGATACAGAAGACATGTGAGTTCTATCAGGGCAATGGTGTGGCGATGGGATATGCGATTCTGAAGGATTCTTTCCCTTCGATGCTTATGTGTATTGGCATTATCATCATTGGTGTCTGTATGCTATGTTTCTGGGGATTCTTTGGAATGCGCAGACGGTGGATGACAGATGTGCTGTATTTAGGCATTCTTGTCTGCTTTATGGGCGTATGGTCGCTCGGGGAGACGCAGGGATTCATCTATGCGGTGCAGAATCGTGTGGCAGCTTCCTATATGGCGCACACCTGCCTGATGGCGATTGGAAGTATGTTTGTCATGTTTGTACATCGGTTTATGCATCTGCAGGATCAGTTCTGGTACCGGGGGCTTCTGGTATATGGATTTGTGGAAATTGTAATCTGTGAATTGCTGCAGTTTTTGAATATCCGCGATATGAAGCAGACGGTTATCCTGACACACATTATGATTGTGGCGAGCGTAATCTATATGTTTTACGGTATCTGCATCAATTTATATCAGCATTGTTACGTGAGAAGAAGTATTGTCAATCTGATTGGATTTGCAGGCATTCTTATCACGATGTCTATCGATATGTATTCCTATTATGACAACAGGGCCAATGCGAACCAGACTGGAAAATTCGGTATTCTGATCTACATCCTGCTGGTTGGAATCGAGACGTTGCGGGAGACCAGACAGCATATTGATGAGGAAAAGCAGCTTGAGATGTATCGGGAGATGGCAATGAAGGATATCTTGACAGGATGCTATAACCGTAATGCGTATGATGAGAATCTTGGGCATGATACAGAGACCGGAAAGTCGCAGGTTGTGACCTTCGATCTGAATGATCTCAAATATTGTAATGATACTTATGGACATCAGTGTGGAGATAAATATTTGTGTGATTCGGCAACCATTATCCGCAGCGTGTACGGACGATATGGAAAGGTATACCGAATCGGCGGAGACGAATTCTGTGTGGTTACGCAGGGATTGTCCCAAAAGAGACTGCAGGAGTTGAAGATAAAGCTTATGCAGGCGGAACGCGAATATAACCAGCAGAAGCCGGATGTAGCAATCGAGATCGCATGCGGATATGCAAGTTATGATGAGAACTACGATAAGACGATCGAAGATATCAGACTTCGTGCGGATGCCAGAATGTACGAGAATAAGAAGGAATTAAAAGGAAAAAGTGACAGAATTAGAAGAGTATTATAATAAATTTAACGAGGAAAAAAGGCTGAACAGCAGGCATGGAAATGTCGAGTTTGTGACCAGCATGCATTATATTCATGAAGCGCTCGGGGAACTGGAGAAAACAAGGGAGCGTGCAGACATTAAGATCCTTGACATCGGTGCTGGAACCGGAAGATATTCGGTACCGCTTGCGAATGAAGGATATGATGTGTCGGCGGTAGAACTGGTCAAGCACAACCTCGGACGTTTGAAACAAAAGGGCAGCAGTGTGAAAGCATATCAGGGGAATGCACTCAAACTGAAGCGGTTTGAGGATGAGAGTTTTGACGCGACGCTGCTTTTTGGCCCGATGTATCACCTGCACAGTGAAGAGGACAAGCTGCAGGCGTTAAGCGAGGCAAAGCGTGTTACGAAAAAAGGCGGAACCATTTTTGTTGCATATATTATGAATGAGTTCAGTGTGATCACATACGCATTCAAAGAACGACACATATTGGAAGGATTGCAGACAGGAATGCTCGATGAGACATACCACTGCACGGATGCAGCAAATCCGCTGTATTCGATGGTAAGATTAGAGGATATTACAAGACTGGATGAGAGGGCGGGATTGACGCGCGTTAAAATTATCGCGGCGGACGGCGCGGCAAACTATATCAGACCGTACTTAAACGCTTTGACAGAGGAAGAATACGAGGCATTTATCCACTATCATATGGCAACCTGTGAGAGAATGGATCTTATGGGAGCGAGCAGTCATACGGTGGATATCCTTAAGAAATCCGAAAGCCAGGCGTAGTGGCCTGATACAGATCCATTGCTACGTATCGAAGCAGATGCTTCGAATAAGGAGAGTATATGAACAAAAGAAGACAACTTGTATGGACGCTGGCGGCGGCATTACTGCTTGGTGGCTGTACAACGACCGTGAATGTGCCCGAGCAGGAGTCTGAAAAAGAGGCTGTCGCAGAGAATACACAGACAGTACAGCCGGAGACAACCGCGCAGGAGGAGATCCAGCCGACTGAGACGCAGGAAGCCGAGCCGCTCATTCAGACCGTGACGCTGACCGCAACGGGAGATTGTACGCTCGGTGCGACACAGACACATGGATATGCGGGCTCGTTTCACGAGTACTATGACAAATACGGACAGGATTATTTCTTTGATGATGTCCGTGATATTTTTGAAAAGGATGATTTTACACTGGTGAATCTGGAGTGTGTTCTGACGGAATCGACGGACCGTGTTGAGAAGACATGGAATCTCAAGGGGAAGCCGGAGTATGTCGGCATCATGACAGGAAGCTCTGTGGAGGGTTGCAGTCTCGGTAATAATCATACTTTGGATTATGGTCCGCAGAGTCTGACCGATACGGAGAATGTGCTGGATCAGGCCGGCATTGTGTATGGATATAATGAACATGTGGCAACTTATACGACAGAATCCGGAATTGTGATCGGCATTGTCTCTGCGAATCTTCTGGCGCAGACGCAGGAACGCGCGAATTATATCCGGGATGGCATCAAGAAGCTGCGTGAAGAGGGCGCAGATCTTGTGATCGCATGCTGCCACTGGGGAATCGAGGGGGATCATTACCCGAATGATTACCAGAAGACGACCGCACATCAGATCATTGACTGGGGTGCGGATGCCGTCATCGGCAACCACCCGCATGTGCTGCAGGGGGTGGAATTGTATGAAGGCAAGATGATCTGTTACAGTCTTGGAAACTTCTGCTTCGGCGGCAACCGGAATCCGCAGGTAAAGGATACGGCAATCTTCCAGCAGACCTTCACGTTTGTGGATAGGGAGTTACAGAACAATATCTCGGCGAAGATGATACCATGCACGATCAGTTCTACCAATTCGGTCAATGATTTTCAGCCGACGGTTGCAAGCGGAGAGCGCAAGGCAACCATTATCGAGGAACTGAACGAGTACAGCAAACCTTATAGTGAACTCCAGCTGGACGCGGAGGGGATGCTTTATCTGGGAGATAAGAACTAAATGCTGCACCGGCGAAAAATAAAACGGAATAAGAGGAATAAGGAAATGAGTATGAATTTCATAAATCAATGGTCGAATAATGCACCGGCACAGAATGTGAAGGGCGAGGATTCGTTAAAGCCGCTGGAGAATATTGGTGGCTTTGATGTGCGGCCTGGCTTTTTTCGAATGAACGGAGCGTATGTGGTTTCGGGAGGTGTCAGTTTTACGATCAGCTCCCACGGAGCGACCAGCTGTACGTTGCTTTTGTTCCATCCGAAGGCGAACGAACCGTATGCAAGAATTCCGATTCCGGAGAACTACCGCATCGGCAATACGTATTCGATTCTGGTATATGGACTGAAAATTGAAGAATTTGAGTATGCCTATGAGATCGACGGATCGTATGAACCGGAAAAAGGCAAGCTTTTTGACAAAAATAATATTCTTCTCGATCCGTACGCAAAGGCTGTCACAGGACAACGTCAGTGGGGAGAGCGGCCGGAGGGTGGCAAAGACTTCGTGTACAAGGCGCGTGTCGTAAGAAGCGCGTTTGACTGGGGCTGTCATGGTCAGCTCAATCATCCGTTTGAGGATCTTGTTATCTATGAGGCACATGTGCGTGGCTTTACGAAGGATGCGTCTTCGAACGTGGAGGGAGCCGGAACCTTTGAGGGACTCAGACAGAAGATTCCGTATTTGAAAGATCTCGGAATCAATGCGGTGGAACTGATGCCAATCTTCGAGTTTGATGAGATGGAGAGCCACCGGATCGTGGACGGTGAGGAACTTTATAATTACTGGGGCTACAATACGGTATCCTTCTTCTCACCGAATACCAGTTATGCTTTTCGTGAGGAGCATAACCATGAGGGCGATGAGCTGAAGCATCTGATCCGCGAACTGAAGGAGAACGGAATTGAGGTTATTCTTGACGTGGTATTTAACCATACGGCGGAGGGAAACGAGATGGGACCGAGCTTCTGTTTCAAGGGAATTGACAACAATATTTATTATATGCTGACACCGGATGCACATTATTATAATTTCAGTGGATGTGGTAATGTTATGAACTGTAACCACCCGGTTGTGCGCAACTTTATCGTGGACTGTCTGCGCCATTGGGCGGTTGAGTATCGTGTGGATGGTTTCCGTTTTGATCTGGCTTCGATTCTCGGACGTGACCAGAACGGTGCACCGATGAACAATCCGCCAATACTTGAGGCATTGGCCTTCGATTCGGTTCTTGGCAATATGAAGCTGATCGCCGAGGCATGGGATGCGGGTGGACTGTATCAGGTTGGAAGCTTTCCTTCGTGGAACCGTTGGGCTGAGTGGAACGGTCGTTACAGGGATGACATGCGCTGCTTCTTAAAAGGAGATCCGGGTATGGCGGAGCGTGCAATCACAAGAATCACCGGTTCTTCCGATATGTATGATCCTGTAAGCCGCGGATACAGTGCTTCCGTCAACTTCCTGACCTGTCATGACGGATTCACGCTTTATGATCTGTATTCTTATAATCAGAAACACAATGAGAAAAACGGATGGAACAACACCGATGGAGATAACAATGGACACAGCTGGAACTGTGGCGTGGAAGGCGCTTCCGCGGATCCGGAGGTGGAAGGTTTAAGAAGGCGATTGGTCAAGAACGCTTTCGCAGCGCTTCTGTGCAGCAGGGGACCGGCGATGTTCTTTGCCGGGGATGAATTCTGTAATACACAGTTTGGCAATAACAATGCGTACTGTCAGGATAACATCATCTCCTGGCTGGATTGGAACCGCCTGGATGAATACAAGGAGATTCATGATTTCGTACGTTTTATGATTCATTTCCGTAAGGATCACCCGGTTCTTCGCAAGGATACGAAGCCGGCGTTGTGCGGACTTCCGATGATCAGTATTCATAACGGAGAGCCGTATCGCAATCACACAGATTTCAATACACACCTGATCGGTATTATGTATGCCGGCAGAAATGCACAGGATACCGAGGATGATATTGTATTTTACGCAATGAATTCTTATTGGGAGCCGCTTTCACTGAAGCTTCCGGAACTCCCGCAGGGATTACACTGGAAGATCGTTGCCAATACAAATTGTGAGTATCGGGATGATCTCGAATCGCAGGAACAGACGCATTATAGCTGGAATCAGGTGCAGATGCCGAGCCGCTCGACCGTGATTCTGGTCGCTGAGAAGGACGAAGTGTAGGATGATATATTGATAGAGCAGACAAAAGGAATCTCCCACTGGAGATTCCCTTTTGTTAGAGTGTTGGCTTTAAAATAAAAATATATCTAGACAAATCCGCACGTATGTGATAATATAATTGGGCAGTTGAAATTCGGCGCGTGGCTCAGCTTGGTAGAGCGCTGCGTTCGGGACGCAGAGGTCGCAGGTTCAAATCCTGTCGCGCCGACGATTTCAAGGATTCCGGTACATAGGTGAGAGAATCCTTGGCAGGGGCGGTCTCAGAGGCTTTTCATTAAGTTTCTGAGATCCTTTTTTATACCCATATTTTAGTTCTTCATAGAAGGAGAATCATTATGAAACAGACCGCACTTATCACTGGTGCCTCGCGCGGCATCGGTGCCGCACTTGCGGAAACCTTTGCGCGTGCAGGATATCAGCTTACATTATGCTGTCAGCATTCGGAAGAAAAGCTTATGACGCTTGCCAGGAGACTGCAGGAACAATATCATACGACGGTGTTGGTGCGTATCGGGGATGTCGGGGACTATGCGTTCGTCAAGGCGATGGTCGATGCGACACTTGAGGCGTTTGGTGCGATTGATGTGCTGATCAACAATGCTGGAATTTCATACATTGGATTGCTTACGGATATGTCGATTGAGGACTGGAACCGGATCGTTGCGACGAATCTGACCTCCGTATTTTCTACCTGCCGATGCGTGGTTCCGTCGATGGTGCATAACAAGCGAGGCAGAATCATCAATATCTCGTCGGTCTGGGGAAATGTGGGCGCTTCCTGTGAGGTTGCGTATTCTGCCTGCAAGGGCGGAATCAATTCCTTCACACGGGCTTTGGGCAAGGAACTGGCACCGAGTCAGATTACGGTGAATGCGATCGCCTGTGGTGTGATTGACACGGATATGAACCGTTGCTTTTCGGAAGAAGAGCGGGCGGATCTGATCGCAGAGATTCCAGCGGAACGGATGGGACGGCCGGAAGAAGTGGCAGAGCTTGCATTTTCGATTGCAAGCGGTCATGCGTATTTGAACGGACAGATCATCACGCTGGACGGTGGATGGATTTGATTTTTATAGATGCAACAATTCAGAATCATAAGCAGGACGTAGATTCATTATCTGTATTTTGAATTGAATGTAGAATGAGATTATCAAATTGAAAAACATGGATTTCTTTTTTTGACAACTATATTTATAATCAATCTATGGAAAAGAAATCACACACACAATATAAACATGAGCCGTTCGGCTACAAATTAAATACGATCATGATTGCAAGGAACATATCCAATCAGCAGCTTGCAACCATGATGACCGTTGCACCGACAACCATCAGCGGATACAGAACCGGAAGGCGTGCGCCCGATGTACATGAACTTGTCCGGCTTGCGGAAGCATTGCAGGTGTCGGTGGATGAACTGATCGGATGAAACAGAAAATTTATTGTTTCCGGAACTGGGACGGTGTCATTCCGGTAAATTTGCGGAACATCACGATAAAGTGACTGGCATCGGGATAACCTACATCAAGTCCAATCTCCTGAATCTTGCGATTCCGGTGGGTGAGCAGCAATTCCTTGGCGCGTGTGATCCGGTAACTGGTCAGATATTCGTACACGGAGCAGCCGAGGTAGCGTACAAACAGACGCGACAGATATTGCGGCGACACATAAACTTCCCGGCATAACTTCTCGGTCGTCAGATCATCCATATAATGTTCCTCAATCAGTTTTAGAACCGGATGCACATATTTTTCCCACGGAAGATCACTCGTATTTGAATTCACAAATCCCCCTGAAAAATGAAGAAGAAGTGAATAACAGTCGCAGGATAACTGATGCAGATTATTAGGTTCTGTTTCAAAATGCGTCACACTCCGGTCGATGGCAGCTTTGATTTCCGCAGCCTGTTCTTTCTCGGTGAAGAGAATGCGTTCCGTCCCGAAGATATGGGATAACTGTGGCTCCAAAGAACCACCGAAGGTTGCGAAACATGTGATCCAGTCGCTTTGCGTTGCAGAGTGGTAAGCATGCGGAATATGGGGCGTGATCAGGACTCCGTGTCCTTCCGGCAGCAGATATTCTTTGTTGTCGAGCACAAGAATTCCGCAGCCTTCTTCGGTCTGCAGATAATGATACTGCGGGTAACCTTGTGCTCTCCGCACAGCTTCCTGTGTCCAGTTGTTCCCGATGGAATCAAACTGGAACGGATTATGATTCAACGTGTTGCTGAAATAGATCGGCATAGGACTACCTCCTTCAAGTCGGTGCGCGAACAGACCTTGTCATTGCAGGACGCAATATTTACCAAGGTATCTTAGCATAGAAGAAAGGAAAGATAAATAGTTTCGGAATGTTATATTATCAGGTTTATCCTGCTATATAAAAAGCATGAAAAATAGTATATGATTGGAGCAAATAGAAGCAACCGTAATAATAAGTGAATATTCAGAATCCATTATTATAATAAAGCAGACAGGAGGAAAACATGAGTTCAAATTTTAAGAGAATCCTCTACGGAGGAGATTACAATCCCAATCAGTGGCCGAAGGAGGTATGGAAGGAGGATATGCGCATTTTTAAAGATGCCCATATCAATACCGCAACGATCAACGTTTTTTCATGGGCGAAGATTCAGCCATCGGAGCATGAGTATTATTTTGACGAGCTGGATGAGATCGTCGATATGCTTTCCAAAGAAAATTATGATATCGTTTTTGCAACCTCGACAGCAGCGCTGCCAGGATGGATGGTACGCAAATATCCGGAGGTTATGTTTGCGGACTATGAGGGACGACGTCACAAATTCGGCATGCGCCATAATGCCTGCCCGAATTCACTCGTGTTTAAGCATTATGCGCGTGAACTGGCACACAAGCTTGCCGAGCGTTATGCAGATAGTCCTCATGTGACCTGCTGGCATATCAGCAATGAGTACGGTGGAGAGTGTTTCTGCGAGAACTGCCAGAAAGCATTCCGCGTGTGGTTAAAGGATAAGTATAAGACGATCGATGCCTTAAATGAGGCATGGAATATGGAATTCTGGGGACATACCGTATATGACTGGGATGATGTTGTTGCACCGAATGCGTTAGGCGACGGAATCGGAACCGAGAAGACGGCTTTTGCAGGAATATCCATTGATTATCGTAGATTCTATTCGGACAGTCAGTTGGAGTGCTTCAAGATGGAGCGCGATGCGATCCGTAGTGTGAAGCCGGATGCATTTATTACAACCAATCTGATGGGAACTTTCAATGGGCTTGATTACTTTAAATGGGCGAAAGAGATGGATGTTGTATCGTGGGATAATTATCCGGCATATGATACTCCTTGGAGCAGCATCGCAATGACACATGATCTGATGCGAGGCCTTAAGGATGAACCTTTCATGCTGATGGAACAGACCCCGAGCCAGCAGAACTGGCAGAAGTACAATTCGCTGAAGCGACCGGGACAGATGCGTGCGCAGAGCTACCAGACACTGGCACACGGAGCGGATACAATCCAGTTTTTCCAGCTGCGAAGAAGCGTGGGTGGATGCGAGAAATTCCACGGTGCTGTCATTGCGCATGTGGGCGATGAGAACACTCGCGTTTTTCGTGAGGTGGCACAGCTTGGTGCAGAACTGGAAAGCTTCGGTGACCGCACACTTGGATCCAGAAATGAATCAAAAGTCGGCGTTATCTTCGATTGGGATAATTATTGGGCGCTTGAGTACACGAGCGGACCTTCCGAGGATCTGAAATATGTGGAGCAGATTCACCATTACTATGAATATTTCTACAAGAGAAATATTGGTGTGGATATGATCCCGGTGGACGCGGATTTCTCCAAATACAAGATTGTTGTGGCTCCGGTGCTTTACATGGTAAAAGAAGGCATGAAGGAAGCATTAGAAAGCTTCGTGAAGAACGGCGGAGTCCTTATCACGACTTACATGAGCGGAATCGTCGGACAGTCGGACAACGTTTATCTTGGCGGATATCCGGGACCGCTTCGTGAGATGGCAGGCGTGTGGGTCGAGGAAATTGATGCACTCGCTCCGGAGCAGAAGAACAAAGCCAAGTTTGCGGACGGAAGTGAGGCAGAATGCGGTCTGTTGTGCGACCTGATGCATCTGGAGGGCGCTGAGGCTCTGGCATCTTATGAGGACGATTTCTATGCAGGTATGCCAGCTGCTTCTAGAAATTCCTATGGAAAAGGCAAGACATACTATATTGCAACGATGTTCGAGGAGGACGGTCTTGCTAAGATCCTGGATCAGGCGGTCAGTGAGGCAGGCGTTCATCCGGTGATTCCGGAGCAGACCGGGCTTGAAGTTGTGACAAGAGTCAGTGATACCACACGCTTCTATTATGTTATGAATTTTACCGATGAGGAGCAGGTACTGCCGGAGAGTCTTGCCGGAAAGAAGGACATGATAAACGGTAAGATGACAGAAACAGGAATGAAATTAAAGAAGTGGGATGTGCTTCTGCTGGAAGAGAACTTATAATTTTTATAAATTGTCATGCACAAAGAGAAATGATATAATTAGAAAATCATGAGAAAGAATAGGTGCAGATATGGCAGAGCAGAATATCAATATAGAAGATCTGAATGAAGAAACAAATACGACAGAAGACACATCTGTTGAGGATAGAAATGCAGCAGAGGCAAACACAGAAGCTTCAGATGCCAAGGAGAATGATGGGAGCCTGGTGAAGGATGAAAACAAAGCACCAAGCCACAGGAAAACTCTTTTCGGCTGGGGTATCTACGGAGCAATCCTCGTTGCAATCTATATTACATTCCACTTCTTTTTGATGATGGCACGCATCCCGTCGGAGAGTATGGAGCCGACCATCATGGTGCATGATTGGACGATCGGAGATCGTAATGCATATACAAGTGAGGCTCCGCAACGAGGCGATATTATTAATTTCTACCAGGCGGAAGAGGATACGATCATGGTGAAACGTGTGATCGGACTTCCGGGTGAGACCGTTTCGTTTGTGAATGATCATGTATATATTGATGGTGAGCCGCTCGATGAATCTGCGTATCTTGCGGATGATGTTTTGACGGAGTGTGACGAGACGTTTACGGTGCCGGAGGGATGTGTGTTCCTGCTTGGTGATAATCGTGAGGTATCACTCGACGCGCGCTATTGGGAGAATCCTTATATTTCCTATGATGACATCAAGTGTGAGGTTAAGGTGATCATTCCATTCCACAAGTTTCCGTGGTTTCAAAATTAGATAAGACAGGAATAAAGTCCGGTGGACTCCTTTGAAAATAGGAGATCTGCCGGATTTTTTGTTGTGTGCGATAAGAGTTGTTTTATATTTTGTTTACTGTCTTGACACTAGAATAGACAGTGGGTATACTAGGGATAACGCTTTTTTCGGAAGGCAGTAGAAAGAGAGATTGTGCCAACTGTGAGGCTGGCATTTATGATGGGAGCAAAATTATGTTTACAACAAGAGAATTACAGGATGAGATCATCCGGTTAAAAAAGGAGAAGGATGTGTGCATTCTTGCACATGCATACCAGAGTCATGATATCTGGGAGGTTGCCGATTATGTTGGCGATTCCTATGGACTCAGCAAACAGGCGGCGCAGGCAACGAACAAGACCGTTCTTATGTGTGGTGTGCGTTTTATGGCGGAGACCTGTAAGATCCTTTCGCCGGAGAAGAAGGTAATCCTGTCCAATGCGCAGGCAGGCTGCCCGATGGCAGAACAGATGGACGTGGAACTGATCTCCGGTGTCAAGCAGATGTATCCGGATTACACGGTGGTTGCTTACATTAACACAACATCCGAATTGAAAACCATCTGCGATGTGTGCGTGACTTCTTCTTCCGCAGTGCAGATCGTGCGCAATATTGACAACAAAAACATCCTATTTATTCCGGACTGCAACCTTGGAAAATGGGTTGCCGACCAGGTGCCGGAGAAGAACATCAAGCTGCTTCAGGGAGGCTGTCCGACCCATGTGCGCATGTCGGTTCGTGACGTGGAGAAAGCAAGAAAAGCTCATCCGGATGCGCTTCTTCTTGTACACCCGGAGTGTCTTCCGGAAGTATCGGAAAAAGCGGATTTCCGTGGATCAACTACCGGTATCATGGATTACGCCAGGAAAAGCGATGCGAAGGAATTTATTATCGGAACGGAGAACAGCATTGTTCAGCATCTGCAGTATGAGTGCCCGGGTAAGAAATTCTATCCGTTGTCCAAGGATTGTGTCTGCCACAATATGAAACTGACCACACTTGGTGATGTATATCACTGTCTGCTCGGAGATGGCGGAGAAGAAATTGCGTTGGATGAGAAGGTTATGAAAGAAGCCGGTCGCTGCATTAACACGATGCTCACACTCGGACAGTAAGAAAATATAATGAAATGATGTAAACTTAAGGTGAATCGGGAAAATTCTCGATTCACCTTTTAAGTTATATGAAACTTTTCAAATTGGATTTTAGAAATTTAGGCCTAAGTGATACAATGACATTAGTAAGCATTTTATCGTCCCATGTGATCATCTTCCCCATAGACAACAGAAGACATTGACACGGTATTGGTTGTATCTCCAGTCGCTAAAGTATAGGTGGCACCTTTCTTGATATCCGGACTGCTGATTACAACGGAGTTGTATGCCTTCTCCGGAGAGTAGGATACGATTACATTACCATCGGAATCAGTCAGAGTTAAGTCGCCGGTTAAGGTGGATTCCGCGACAGTCACGAGCATGCATCCCTGTGGGGAATCAGAGCCGAAGTTCTGTGCCATACCGCTGGCTCCGACTGCAACAATGGTGCCGCCGCTGATGGCTGCGTTCCCTGCGTAGTCTAAGGCTCCGTTGCCACCGTTGGTCGGACCGGATACATAGATGGTTCCGCCTGTGACGATCAGGTCTCCGTTGGAATCGATGCCGTCACCGTCTGCATTCACGTTTATAGTGCCACCATTTATGACGATGAAGTTATAGTCGTGTGCTTCATCCATGCCACTGCCGAAGCCGCCATCCTGTGGTCCGCCGGATGGCATATTGCCATCTGCCGGTGGTGTACCGTTGTTATCATCCGGTCGCTGAGATGGTGTACCTCCATTGTTATTTGATCCATCCGGTTTCTGAGGCGGAGTATCTCCATTCATGTCCGGCCGCGTCTTATTGTTTGAAGAATCGGATTTATCAGCATTGTTGTCGCCTCTTTTTGTCGAATCTGTCGTTGCAATTGTCTGTACATTTGCTGTGGAATCGCTTCCGTCATCTTCTGTCGAAGGATTCGTGTTTTCTTCACCCGGATTTAGCATATCTGAATTACTTTCGTTAGAATCAGAATTGTCAGAACTTGCATCTGCCGGATCACCTGCGGCGTTGAGTCCATCATCGGAAGATACAACGCTGATATCCCCATCCTCGATCGTCACTGTCATTCCTTCCAGTCCTTCATAACTCTTCGTCACATCAATCGTTCCGTCTGTGATAATGAGATCACGATCCGAATGCACGCCGTCGTCGCCTGCGGCAATTGTCATAGAACCACCGTCAATCTGTAAAGTTTCCTCGGCATCTATGCCGTCGGAGTCTGCTTCGATGGTGATCGTGCCGTCCGCAATATAAATGAAACCTTTGCCATCATTGTCGGCATTCTCGCTGTGGATGCCATCAGTTCCGGCATCGAGCGTGAGTACGCCGTCTGCAATGCGGACGCTGTCTTTACCACTTAATGCGTGCCTGGCAGCCGTAATGACATAAGTTCCGCTCGTGATGACCAGATCATCTTTGGATACAATGCCGTGCCCGAAAGCGGCATTTACGGTGAGCGTGCCGGATCCGTTTAATGTCAGGTCGGATTTGGAGAAGATGACACCGTCAATGTTGTTGTCGTCGATCGCGACAAAATCACTTGTGTTACTTAATGTATTTTCGGAGTCGTCTGCAAGTGTGACAAAAACTTTGTCTGCCTGTCTGACATAGATTGCGGCGCTTGTGTCACAATTGATGGAAACATTGTCAAGCACCAGCTGAATCTTCGCATTTTCATCGGCATCAATGATGACCTGCCCATCGTTCAGGCTGCCGCTTAGAATATAGGTGCCCTCATCAGAAATAGTTATCGTGTCATCCGTTACAGTTACGGAATCGTCGCTGCAGCTTGTCGCACTGTCTGCCAGCTGGACAGAGACGGATGTCTCCTCGTCGTAGCCGACTTCCTTGTCACGGTCTGTGAACATATCATCGGAATCCAGATGGGTTACCGCGTAGGAACTGTCCGTGGAAGTCTCCGTAGATTCCGTTGTGCGTGTTGTATCTGCCGAGCATCCGCAGATGCTGCATGCCAGTAAGGAATAGCCGAGTATGGCTGCCAGTAATTTCGTATTGTTATAACTCATAAGTATTCGCCTCCTGCCTTGCAATGCTGATCTCGAGGTTGCCGTTGCGGCAGCGGAGCGCGTCGATGAACGCTTTTTCTGCGGAAGGATCCGCGAGTGTCAGATGATACTGCAACTTAAACATGCTTCCCATGTTGGTGGTCTTGACAGAAATCAGCTTGCAGCTTGTGGTGTACTGCGCAAACAGATCGTCAAAGACATTGGAGTAATTCAAATCTTCCGGGATCGTGATGCGCAGCGTCTTGTCGACATCCGACCCGTCATGCATGCCGAAACCGGTCTGTGTCAGAATTACCATCACAAGCCCCAGAATTATGGAAAAAAGCACTGCATATCCAAGATAGCCCATTCCGGTCATGAGACCGGCTGCCATCGCCAGGAAGATCGTTCCGATGTCACGCGCATTTCCCGGTATGGAACGGAATCTCACGAGGGAAAAAGCGCCAGCTACTGCCACGCCTGCACCAACATTACCGTTCACCATCAGGATGACGGCACAGACGGTTGCTGGCAGTAATGCGAGTGTAATCAGGAAGCTTTGGGTGGCATGATTCTTGTAACGGTATACAATTGCAAAAAAGAATCCAAGTAGTAAGGATACTGCGATGCACAACAGAAACTGCGCGATGGATGTCGATTCGTTTGTTGTTGTAAAAATAGTATCAAATATAGTATTTAGCATAATGATAAATCCCTCCTTTTTCGTAGACAGGTGCAGCAGATTTTAAGATGATAGCGTTTCGCCGCATCATGGTTGTATAAGCAGTTCCGTATTTGGAAAATGACGTCTTGTAGATATGATTTTCACTTAAGAATTTTACAAGCCAAAGCGGCATCGCTCCGGCGGTCTTTACTTCCATCAGAACCTGATCGTCATCAAGAATCGGATTTCCATAAATTCCGGCTTTTAAGTCCACATCGTAGTCGCGCCACAAAATAGTTTCATCAAAGGTGATACGAAGATTGTGATCTGCCTTGTGGTAGAACGCTTCTCTTTCGTAAGATAACAATACTTTCGGGGCAAGCTCGCGGTAATAGTCCAGACAGTAATCAATTTCTCTGGCGATCTGTGAATCCGTGGTTTTTTCACAGTGGAGCAGATAGTTTACAGCCTCGGCTTCCGTCATCCCGATACGCCTTTTGTACACAACGGAATCGTATTTTTTCTTTAATTCGATGAATACGTCGCTTTCTGTGGTGGCAACACCGTAGCTTCTGAGGCGAAGCTTTTCTTTATAGAACGGTTTGTCCAATGAGCGGCGGATCAGCAGGTAATCCGGTGTGTCAAAGTACAGACTCTGGATGGTGCTTTGCCCATGCTCGTCAGCAATCATTTCATCTTTCATCAGGTGGCATAAACGTTTTTTCTGCTCGCGGGTCAGCATATATTTGATTTCATATCGTTTGAAGATCATCTGATCACTCATGTTAAAACTCCTTTATGTGATAACTTTCTTTTGATGGACTTAGTGTACAATACGAACCTTAAAGCAAGTTAAAAGAATCTTAAGGAAACGAAAAGGTTCCTTCATTGACATGGAAAGGTGGAATCATTACAATAATGAGTAAACAAATTACACCATTTGAGGAGGAAGAAAACATGATATGTCCAAAATGCCAAAGTGAAGTAACAGACGGCAGCGCATTCTGTACAAAGTGTGGTGCAGCGCTGGGGGGAAATAATCAGCAGAACTATTCTCAGCCGGAGGGAGCTGCTCCGCAGGGAGACAATCAGAATCAGGGTAATCCTAATCCGCAGTTCAATGCGCAGGGTAACCCACAGTTTAACAATCAGGGATATCAGCAGAATTATGCCGGTAACGGAATGCCGCCTTACGGTGCTCCGTATGTAGACCCCAAGGATCATACTGCAGAGTTTACGCCGCAGGATATCTCGGAGCATAAGGTATTCGCAATGCTTCCATATCTGCTCGGCACGATCGGAATCATTATCGCTTTACTTGCAGCAAAAGATTCGAAATACATTATGTTCCATGTGCGTGAGGCGTTAAAGCTTACGGTATGCGCTATTCTTGTAGGAATCGTTTCTCTGCTTCTGTGCTGGACCGTGATCGTTCCGATGGCAGGCGGCGTGTGTGCAATCATTATTCTGGTTGTCAAGATCATCTGCTTCTTCCAGATCTGCTCAGGCAAGGCGAAGGAAGCTGCAATTGTAAGTTCATTCGGCTTTTTACATTAAATCCATTAAAATTTGCTTTGCGAAAATTGACGTACTACATAAGACTTTAAGAGGGACCGGTTTGGTCCCTCTTTATTTGAATCAAGTCTGAGCGCGGCAAACCCGAATTTAAAGCACAATTGTTAGGAGCAGAGAGTGTCCATCTTCGCTATGGGCACATATTTTTCCTTTGTGCGCATGCACGATCGCGCTGACAACGGAGAGTCCGATCCCGAATCCACCACTCTTCTGGTTACGGGATTTGTCGGCGCGGTAGAAGCGTTCGAACAGTTCGTCGTGGCGTCCGGGTTCTATGTTTTCTACGGTATTCCACACACTAAGGATCAGGTTCTTACCGCGCGTGTGGAAAGTCAGCCGAATCTGCCCGTTTTCTGTGGAATACTTGATCGCATTATCAAGAAGCAAAGAGACAAGCTGGCGGATTGATCCTTCATTTCCTTTATATGTGAGATCTGGTGTGACATCGATAGACAGTTCCTTACCGCGTGAGGCTGCCACTGCCATAAACGGATCCGCGGTATCAAGGACTGCATCGGAGATCGCGAAGTTTTCCATTTCGAGTCTGGTTGATTCCTCGTCCATGCGGGATAAAAAGACAAGTTTCTCGGTCAGAGAAGTCAGTCTTGCAATCTGCTTTCGGATACTTTTGGTCCACTGGTTTTCTCCACCGGTCATTTCGAGAACTTCGGTGTTGGCATCAATGATGGTCAGCGGAGTCTTGATCTCGTGGCTGGCATCTGTGATGAAACGCTTCTGCTTCTCGTAGCTTTCTGCAACGGGTTTCATAATTTTACCGGAGAAGAACAAGACGAGCAGATAGACGACAAACATTCCGGCAACGCTGATACAGGCACTGGTGAGCAGGAAGGTTCGGAAAGTACCAAGCTCACGTTCGCAGTTGACGAAGATGTACATCTGTGCTGCATCGGTCGTAACCAGCTTGTAACGGTAGCAGTCGATAAAACCCGTTGTTTTATGACGTTCGTATAATGTGGAAGCATACGCACTTGCGGAATCGGAAGAGATCGCGGCAATCTTACCGGTGTCAATCTGATCGATGGTTCCGTCTTCTAACAGGGTTACGGTAAAAAAGCGTGTGTCAAACATGGCCTCCGGTGACATGCCATCCTTCTTTTGCGGGTTATCAGGACCATCGGATGGCTTCTTGCCTGCATCAGGAACTGCATTTTTATCCGTGCTATCGACGGAGCCGGAAGTTGATTTTGGTGGAGTGTTTGCTGAAGTTGGATCCAGATGACCTCCGTTGTCCGCAATCATAGTGATACGTGAGTCGGCGCGATTGCAGACATTTACATAGTTTGCGATATTGATGGCTGACATGATCAGCAGAAGAACGGCAGCGATGGAACACATCGCGGTCGCAATAAATTTATGTCTTAGTTTACGAAGCATATGATCAAACCTCTATTCTAAATGATTTTGTATTTTATTTGGATTATGCATTTTCAGGTCTATTCTGCACCATTTTCCAGCGAATACCCAAGTCCTCGTGTCGCCTTGATCGATACTTTCGAACCGAGTCCGTTCAGCTTCTTCCTTAAGTAAGAGATATATACCCATACGACATTCAGCTCCGCATCGCTGTCATATCCCCAGATCTTGTCCATGAACTGATTCACGGAGATGACCTGTCCGGGACTTACCATCAGCATTTCGAGCATCTGGTATTCGCGGCTTGCCAGACGGATCGTCTGCCCGCCACAGGAAAGCCGGTAGGTTGCACGGTCAAGTGTGATATCGCCGAAGCTGAGTACGGTATCCGTTGTCTTATCCTGTCTTCTTGTCATTGCGCGGATTCTCGCAAGCAGTTCCTTCATAGAAAAAGGCTTGGTGAGGTAATCATCCGCACCGCTGTCCAACCCTGTGACGCGATCATCAATTTCAGATTTGGCGGTCAGCATGATGATCGGGATGTGGTTGCCGGAAGCACGTACATTCTTAAGAACAGTGATTCCGTCCATTTTCGGCATCATGATATCGAGGATTGCACCATCATAGTTGTCGGCATTCAGATAATCCAAAGCATCCTCTCCGTTGTAGACGGCATCCACCGAGTAGTTATTATGTTTTAGCACTGTGACAAGTGCATCCGATAATTCTTTTTCATCTTCTGCAAGCAGTAAACGCATAGGTGATTCCTCCTCGTTCTTTACGAACACATTCTAACATATCTATAAGTAGAATTATATCTCCGATTCCTTAAATGAACTTTAAATCAGGGCGTTGGCTTGAATTTCTCACGCAGTGGCATCTCTTTCGAAACGACAACAGACTCCACACGCTTTTTACACAGAATTTACGGAGCGCTGGTTATGCATTTTACAGAAGGAATTTAAGATAGCATCTGTAATCGAGAGAATAAAAGAATTGATTCGCAGTATCCAATCTGCAAAATGAAGAAGAAAAGAGGACATGAGAAATGAAAAACAAAATGAGAAAAATGATGGCAATGTTATCCGCTGCAGTTGTAGCAGTTGGAGTAATGGGATGTGGCGGAAACGCAGCAACCGACAGTAACGCAGATGCAAACACAACAAGCCAGGCTGCAGATGCAACAACCGATACAACAGCAGGCGCAGACTTAAGTGGTAAGATCACACTTGCAGGAAGTACTTCTATGGAGAAGCTTGCAAACGCTATGGCAGAAGCATTCATGGAGAAATATCCGAATGTTACCGTAGCTCCTGAGTTCACAGGATCTGGTGCAGGACTTGAGTCTCTTGCAAAAGGAACTGTAGATATCGGAGATGCTTCCCGTGCTTTATCGGATGATGAGAAGGCTGGCGGAGCTGTTGAGAACATCGTAGCAATCGATGGAATCGCAGTTATCACAGATCCTGAGAACGCTGTATCGGATATCACAAGTGAGCAGCTTGCACAGATCTACACAGGTGAGATCACAAACTGGAGCGACCTTGGCGGAGCTGATGAGCAGATCGTAGTTATCGGTCGTGAGGCTGGATCAGGTACAAGAGATGCATTCGAGGAATTAAACGATGTAAAGGATGCCTGCAAATATGCACAGGAACTTGATTCCACAGGTGCAGTACTTGCAAAGGTAGCAGCAACTCCTGGTGCAATCGGATATGTATCACTTGATGTTGTTGATGATACTGTTAAGGCATTACAGTTAAATTCCGTAGATGCTACAGAAGATAACATTCTTGCTGGAACTTATGTATTACAGAGACCATTCGTTATGGCAACTATGGGCGAGATTTCAGAGCAGAACGACCTTGTAAAAGCATTCTTCGACTTCATTCATTCTGAGGAAGGCCAGCAGGTTATCACATCTGTAGGACTGATCATTCCACAGTAGAATATATCGGTTTTGAAGAAAACCGGGTAAAAAGTAACATCTGCGGCATCTATGATATGTCGCAGATGTGAACTGATTTTAAGGAGGAACAAGATGAAAGGCAGTAAAAAATCTATCGTGGAACTGATCGCCAAAATCATATTCTTAGTGTGTGCGGTCGTTGCCATTGCAGCTGTTCTTTCCATCACTGTTTACATGATCATAAAGGGAACCCCGGCACTTGAGCGTGTCGGGGTGACTGACTTATTATTCAAAACAGTGTGGGCACCGACAGCAAATCCTGCATCATACGGAATTCTATATATCATTCTGACATCAATCGTCGGTACAGCGGCAGCGGTATTGATCGGTGTGCCGGTCGGACTTATGACCGCCGTTTTCATTACGGAAGTAGCAAACAAAAAGCTTGCAGCAGTTGTACAGCCAGCAGTGGAGCTCCTTGCAGCAATCCCGTCCGTAATCTACGGTCTCCTCGGTATGATGCTTTTGAACCCGCTTATGTACCGAATTGAAAAAAGAATCTTTGCGGGAAGCACCACGCATCAGTTCACCGGTGGATCCAACCTTTTATCTGCAATCATCGTACTTGCAATTATGATCCTGCCGACGGTGATCAGCATCAGCGTATCCTCCCTTCGCGCGGTGCCAAGTCATCTGAAGTCGGCATCTCTTGCACTCGGTGCAACCCATATGCAGACTGTATTTAAGGTATTGATCCCGGCAGCAAAATCCGGAATCATGACCGGTGTAGTACTGGGCATCGGACGTGCGATCGGTGAGGCGATGGCAATCAACATGGTTGCCGGAGGTTCGGTAAATCTTCCATTGCCGTTCAACTCCGTACGTTTCCTGACCACACAGATTGTCAGCGAGATGTCGTATGCAGACGGTCTTCACAGACAGGTACTTTTCACCGTCGGACTTGTACTGTTTGTATTCATCATGATCATTAATCTGATTCTTGCGAAGCTGAAGAAGAAAGGAGTGGCAGAAAATGACTAGTATTCAAACGAAAAAGAGACATCCGATGGATGTGCTTATGCTTTCACTCATTTATGTCTGTGCCGCTTTGGCTGTCGCATTATTGTTAGGTATTGCGGTATTTGTTACGGTAAAAGGTCTGCCAAATGTAAACTGGTCCTTCCTGACCAGCGTTACTTCGGTACTGAAAGGTACGACAGGTATTGCGGGTAACATCGTCAATACCCTCTACATTATTGTTCTTACGATGCTGATCGCTACACCAATCGGTGTGGGCGCAGCCATCTATTTGAATGAGTATGCAAAACCGGGAAAATTTGTGAATGCGATCGAGTTCGCAACCGAAACACTTTCCGGTATTCCTTCCATTATTTTCGGTCTCTTCGGTCTGACATTCTTTGGAGAACTGATGGGACTCAGTTACAGTATTCTGACCGGATCACTGACGATGGTATTGATGGTGCTTCCTCTGATCACAAGAAATACGCAGGAAGCATTGAAAACCGTTCCGGACAGTTACCGAAGCGGTGCGATCGGTCTTGGTGCCGGTAAGTGGCACATGATAAGAACCATTCTTCTTCCGTCCGCAATGCCGGGAATCATCACAGGTGTGATTCTTGCGGTTGGACGAATCGTAGGCGAGTCAGCCGCATTACTGTTTACGGCAGGAAGCTTCAAGGTACTGCCGAACAGCCTGATGGGTTGTATAAAGAAGATCATCGAGCCGGGCGGAACACTGACGATTCAGCTTTATCTGAGTGCGACTAAGGGTGAGTTTGGTGTGGCATTCGGTATCGCTTTCGTACTTCTTATTATTGTACTTGGAATTAATTTCCTTGCAAAAGGCCTTGCAAAGCATTTCGATGTGGCAAGATAAAAATATGGCAGCCGGTTGTATGTTTTAGGGTACAACGGCTGCCATAACTTTACAAATTGGGATTCCCGTTTTATAATACTTCCGGTTCATATGGCAGATTGTGCCAGAATTTGCGTAGCAGATTATTTGAGACAATCTGGTTGAATCACGAATCATCGATAAGGCAGGAAGTTGAATGATGAATAGAGAATTTAAGAAATTGGCTTCCGATGTGCAGATGTCGGAAGCTTTTATTACGAGTATGTTTCTGGCGCTGTCCGGAGGATTTCAGGATGCGTACACTTATTTTACAAGAGATGAGGTATTCTCCAACGCGCAGACCGGTAACGTCGTATTGATGAGCACGCACCTGATGATGGGAGAGTGGATGCAGGGAATCAAGTATCTGTTCCCGCTTCTGGCTTTCGCCGGTGGTGTATTTTTTGCGGAGCGCCTTCAGGCAAAATACAAATATGCCAAGAAACTTCACTGGCGGCAGGGAATTCTGCTTCTGGAGATTCTGATCCTGTTTGTGGTCGGTTTCATCCCGAAGGAGGCGAATATGGTTGCGACGGTTTTGGTTTCCTTCTCCTGTGCGATGCAGGTACAGACCTTCCGCAAGGTCAATGGATACGGATACGCCAGCACGATGTGCATCGGAAACTTGAGAAGCGGTACAGCGGCACTTTCCGATTACATGCGCACACACAATAAGGAGAAGATCCGTCAGGCGCTCCATTATTTCGGAATTATCGGGCTTTTTGCAGTCGGAGCAGGTGTCGGCGGAAATCTGTCGGCGAAGTTTGGATTCCGCATTATCTGGGTATGCTGCGGACTGCTTCTTGTCAGTTTTTTGCTTATGTTTTTTGATCGGGAGAAGAGGTAACTATTCAGAAACCCATTCGCAAAATCGCTCTTTCAGAGCTTTGCTTTTGCTCACGTGTTTACTTCGCCAAAGAAATTTACAAAAATATGCTCATTCATGCAAGCATGATTCGCAATTTTTGTAAATTGCCTTGGCTCTGAATAGTTACATAGATTTTACATTTCTTTGCAAGCAGACTTTACATTTCATGTGTATAATCTCCTTAAATCCTAAGAAAGGATAGATAAAGGAGCGTAACATGGAGAAACGTATCAAACTTACGGTCCGCGATCTGAATCTGTATTACGGCGAAAATCACGCCCTCAAGGATATCAATATGGATATTCGCGAAAAAGGCGTGACCGCTTTAATCGGACCATCCGGTTGCGGAAAGTCGACATTTCTAAAAACGATCAATCGAATGAACGACCTGATCGATAATGTTAGAATCACCGGCGAGCTGAAGCTTGACGATGAGGACATCTATGGTGAGGGTGTGGATACCACGGTTCTTAGAAAAAGAGTCGGTATGGTATTCCAGCAGCCAAATCCATTTCCAATGAGTATTTATGACAATATCGCGTATGGACCGCGTGTCCACGGAATCAAGGACAAAGCAAAGCTTGATGAGATCGTGGAAGAAAGTCTTCGCGGCGCAGCAATCTTTGACGAAGTTAAGGATCGACTGAAGAAATCCGCTTTGGGTCTCTCCGGAGGACAGCAGCAGCGTATCTGTATCGCAAGAGCGCTTGCCGTACAGCCGGAGGTTCTTTTGATGGATGAGCCGACATCGGCGCTGGATCCGATTTCGACATCCAAGATCGAGGAACTGATGGAGGACTTAAAGAAGAAATATACGGTTGTTGTCGTAACCCATAATATGCAGCAGGCTCTCCGCGTGTCGGACGATACCGCATTTTTCCTTGTCGGAGAGATGGTGGAATACGGCGATACCAAGACAATTTTCTCTTACCCGAAGGATAAGCGGACAGAAGATTATATTACAGGGAGGTTCGGCTAATGCGTGCAAAATTCGACGAGCAGCTTCATATGCTCAACCAGGAAATGATGCATATGGGCAGCATGATAGAGGACAAGATTCAGAAGGCAATCGAGGCACTGATCGGACAGAACAGTGCTTTGGCGAAAGAAATCATGGAGGCAGACAACGAGGTAGATCGCGAGCAGAAGAAGATCGAGAATATCTGTTTCAATCTTCTGATGCAGCAGCAGCCTGTTGCGCGTGACCTGCGTGTGATTTCCGCAGCAATGAAGATGGTAACGGACATGGAGCGTATCGGTGACCATGCGGCAGACATCTCTGAGATGACCATTATGATGGCAAGTGAGCCATATGTTGTGGATCTCAGCGACATCAAAAAGATGGCAAGTGAAACCGTTCTTATGCTGATCCGAAGCATCGAGGCATACGTTGAGAAAGATATGCTCAAGGCGCAATCCGTGATCGATCATGATGATATCGTGGATGAACTGTTCAACAAAGTAAAGCAGGAACTCATCGAGATGATCCGAAAGAATCCGGCAGTCAGCGAGCAGGCAGCAGATATGCTGATGGTAGCCAAGTATTTTGAGCGAATCGGCGATCATGCGACAAACCTTGCGGAACTTATTATTTTCGCTTTGGATGATAAGAAAAATACAATGCAGAATTAATAAAAAAGCAGACTTTTTCCTAAGTTTTTTGAGAAACAAGAAATAAGGGAGGAGTCTGCTTTTTAATTTTACATAAACTTTACATAACATTACATTTATATTTTACATTCGTACGATATGATACTCTCGAACCTAAGAAAGAAGGTGGCGCTTGTTCATTTGGAATGGACAGGCTGCCTGCACAAAGTATAAAGGAGAGAGAGTATGAACATATTCAGTGTTCTGACAATGATTGGCGGTCTCGCGATGTTCCTGTATGGAATGGATGCGATGGGAGATGGGCTTGCAAAATTATCGGGAGGTAAGCTGGAACAGATTTTAGAGAAGCTGACTTCGAAACGAATTATGGCGGTGCTTCTTGGTATTGCGGTTACGGCAGTGATCCAGTCCTCATCCGCGACCACGGTCATGGTAGTCGGATTTGTAAATTCCGGTATTATGCAGCTTTCACAGGCGGTGGGCATCATCATGGGTGCAAACGTCGGAACGACGGTCACCTCGTGGATTCTGTCACTGTCCGGCATACAGGGATCGAGCCTGTTTATACAGCTTTTGAAACCAACGTCGTTCTCACCGGTGCTTGCAGCAATCGGTATTGTACTGATCATGACGGCGAAGGATAATAATAAGAAGAAAGACATTGGAAACATTCTGGTCGGATTTGCAATCCTGATGTTTGGAATGGATACGATGAGTGGCGCGGTTGCTCCGCTTGCAGAAAACGAGAAATTTACCAGTATTCTGACGATGTTTTCCAATCCGATCCTTGGAATGTTCGCAGGTCTTGTACTGACGGCAGTCATCCAGAGTTCATCAGCATCGGTCGGAATCTTACAGGCACTGTGTGTGACCGGTGCGGTCGGTTATAAGACGGCAATCCCGATCATCATGGGACAGAATATCGGAACGTGCGTGACAGCTTTGATTTCATCCATCGGTGCCAGCAAGAATGCAAAGCGTGCTTCTATGGTACATCTGTATTTTAACCTGATCGGAACGGTTCTGTTCATGGTTGTATTTTACAGTATTAATGCGATCATCGGTGGCTTCGCGTTCTTAAATGATTCGGCAAATGCGGCAGGAATCGCAGTGGTTCATTCTCTTTTTAACATTGGAACCGTTCTGGTCTTATATCCGTTTGGCGACAAGCTTGTGAAGCTTGCGCAGCTGACCATTCCGGATCACGTGGGAGAGACCGAGGAGAAACCGGACGAGCTTGCTGTCCTTGATGAGCGTTTCTTAGAGAAGCCGGCTTTCGCGATGGAGCTGTGTCGTAATGCAGCAGTCCGCATGGCGCAAGAGTCGAGGGATGCACTTCATCTTGCGCTCGACAACGTAACCATGTATAGTGAAAGCAGAGTGGCGAAGATCATTGAGATGGAGGAGAGCGTTGACCGCTACGAGGATGCGCTCGGGACCTATCTTGTCAAGTTAAATAATTGTGACCTTTCGCAGAAGGACAGCCGGACGCTCTCCATTCTGCTTCATTGCATCGGCAACTTCGAGCGAATTTCGGATCATGCGGTCAACATCACGGATTCTTCTACACAGATGCATGAGAAGAAGCTGGAGTTTTCGAAGAAAGCGATGGAGGAACTGAAGGTATTTTCGGATGCCCTCCGCGATATTGTTGATGAGACGATGGAAGCGTTTACCATGAATGATCTGGACAAAGCGAGACAGATCGAGCCTTTTGAGCAGGTCATTGACAGTCTGAATATTGAGCTGAAGCAGAGACATATCCATCGTCTGCGTAAAGGAAAATGTACGATTGAACTGGGGCTGATCCTTGAGGATATGATCACGAACTTTGAGAGAATCTCGGATCACTGCTCGAACATTGCTGTATGCATGATCCGTGTGAATGAAGATGGTTTTGATACCCATGAGTATCTGGACGTGATCAAGGAGGAGAAAGCGCCTTGGTTCGAGGAGGAGTTTTATCGTCTGTCAAAGAAGTATGCCTTGCCGGATAAGAAGTCGAAGAATGCGTAATAAAAAATAAGAAGGAACAGGTGAATAAGATGGCTTTAATCTATATCGTAGAAGATGATGAAAATATTCGGGAAATCGAGACAATTGCACTTAAGAACAGTAATTATATGGTGTGTGCATTTGAGAAGGCAAAAGATTTCTACCGCAAGTTAGAAGACATTATGCCGGATCTGGTGCTTCTAGATGTCATGCTTCCGGATGAGAGCGGATATGATATTGTAAGAAAGCTCAGAAAGGATCCGACGACGCGCCAGCTTCCGATCATTATGGTGACTGCCAAGACGGCGGAGATGGATATGATCAAAGGACTTGACGAGGGTGCGGATGATTATATCAAGAAACCATTCTCTATTATGGAGCTGATCACGAGAGTGAAAGCGTTGCTGCGCAGAACCATCACGGAAGATATCAAGTATCTGCAGGTGGATAATCTTGTGCTTGATCACGAGCGCCATATGGTATTTGTTGACAATAAGCAGGTGGAACTGACATTTAAGGAGTATGAATTGCTTCGTCTTCTGATGACCAACCAGAATGTGGTGTTGTCACGTGAGGTGATCATGCGGCATGTCTGGGGCACAGAGTTCGAGGGAGAGTCACGAACGGTGGATATGCATATTAAGACGCTGCGTCAGAAGCTGGGAGAGGCAGGAAGCAAGATAAGAACCGTGCGAAATGTCGGATACGTGATCGAGAAAGCGTAACTACGCAGGTATGACAGGGGCAGGAAAAATGATGCGACATGCCTGCATGTAAGCAATATTTTTCTTGTACCTAAGGTGACTCGATTAGATAAAGGAGGAGTAAACGATGAAGCAGAAGATCAACGTTCGCCTCATCGGCATCGCAGTACTTGCGGTACTGGCAACACTGATCTGCATGACATGTGTATATTACAGCCTTTTTCAGAAGCAGGTGCGCAAAGATTTAAAGATTCAGGCACAGGTGCTTGGTGAGACAGGTGCTTTTGACGATGTAAGAATACCTGCCAAAAGTTTTGATATTGCCAAGGAAGATCTTCGAATTACATGGATTGATACGGATGGAACCGTTCTCTATGACAATGACGCGAATGCGGATAAACTGGAGAATCATGCCGATCGTCCGGAGGTCAGGAGCGCTTTGCAGACCGGAGAAGGTGAGTGTGTCCGCAATTCCAATACGATGAATATGACAACATTTTATTATGCGCTGCTTCTTGACAACGGAACGGTACTTCGTGTTGCAACACAGGCCAGAAGTATCTGGAATGTTTTCCTGACTGCAACACCAATGATCGCCGCAATCCTGGCATTGATCATTGTTGTATGTGTGTGTCTTGCACATGTCCTGACGAGACAGCTTCTGCAGCCGATTAAGTTTATGGCAGAAAATATGGAGGATACGACGAAGGCTCCGGCATACAAGGAACTGGTTCCTTTTGTCAATACGATCCGCGCGCAGCATGAGAATATTCTGATGGCAGCAAAAGTGCGGCAGGATTTTACGGCGAATGTATCACATGAGCTTAAGACACCGTTGACCGCAATCTCCGGATATGCGGAACTGATCGAAAATCATATGGTGGGACCGGAACAGGAGACACGTTTTGCACAGGAAATCCAGCAGAATTCAAACCGTCTGCTTTCTCTGATCAATGACATCATCCGTCTCTCGGAGCTGGATAACAGTGAGAGCCTGATCCGTTATGAACAGGTGGATTTAGACCTTGTTGCACAGGAATGTGTAAACAATCTCAATGTCAATGCACAGAAACGCAGTGTAAAGCTTTATTATGAAGGGGAACCGTGTGAAATCCGCGCGGATCGTGGCATGCTCGCGGAGCTTGTAGATAATCTGACCGCCAATGCCATCCGTTACAACAATGAGGGAGGAGAGGTGCATGTCAGAGTAACCCATGAGAACATGCAGCCGGTACTGATCGTAGAGGATAACGGAATCGGAATTCCGAAGGATCAGCAGGAGCGCATCTTCGAGCGATTCTACCGCGTAGACAAGAGTCGGTCAAAGCAGACCGGGGGTACGGGACTTGGACTTGCGATCGTTAAGCATATTGTAGAACTCCATGATGCACAGATTACGGTGGAGAGTGAACCGGGAAAGGGTACCACGATGAAGGTGATTTTCTAAATTCGGTTTGCCGCGCTCCGATTTAATCTCAAGCGGACGATACCGGATATAAAATATTCTACGAAAATTAGCAGTGGTTTGTTTATAATCGACGGAAGTGGAATTTTTTATGACGTAAGATATTGGAAGCATGACACGATCCGCGACATACATTAATTTTCAGGAAAATCAGCAAGTCAACTTCGAGCTTGATTTCAGATAGAAAGCTACAATTCGTTTCTATAACGCTATTAGCCAACAGAATGGAACCTCGAAGCAGTTGCCGATTTGTCCTGAAAATTAAGTATTGTCCCGGATTGTTGTATGTTGGAAGAATACGTCATAAAAATCCCGCTTCCTGTTGATTAGACAAATTACTGCTAATTTTCTTTTTTATTTTCT